>Ga0209148_1000310_pt1 | contig 69517 bp, 59 predicted proteins | sample AraplaCol_mMF_r2_2_FD_184288 | JGI IMG/M metagenome (GOLD analysis project Ga0209148, IMG submission 184288) | Arabidopsis root microbial communities from North Carolina, USA - plate scrape CL_Col_mMF_r2 (SPAdes) (version 2) | ecosystem: Host-associated > Plants > Roots > Endosphere | place...
GATGACGCCGCGCTGCGCCTGGGCCAGCTCGCCCGGCGCAAGCGGCGCGGCGCGGCCAATGCGGCGGCCGCCGCGGCCGACGACGACGACCTGCGCCTGCCGCTGATCGGCCACCTGTCGCTGCCGCGCCAGTTGCGCATCCTGCTCGCCGCCTTCGCCATCGGCATCCTCCTTACCCTGCTGGCGCTGTGGCGCAATGCCGGCAGCGGCGCGATCGCCAGCAGCCAGACCCAGATCGCCAGCGAAGCGCTGATGCACTCGCAGCGCGTGGGCAAGGCCGCGCCGAACGCGATGCAGGGCGTGCCGGACGCCTTCCCCCAGCTGCAGGACAGCCGCATCGCCCTGTCGCGCGACCTCGACCTGCTGGCCCACGGCGGCGATTTCAACGGCAATGCCATCCCGGCATCGAGCGGCGACCTGCTGGCGCAGCTGGCCACGGTGCGCAAGAAGTGGAACGTGTCCGACGCGGCCGCCGCCAGCATCCTCAAGATGAAGCCGGAGCTCGTCGCCTTCGACCAGAACCTCAAGCAGCTCGACATCCTGGCGCCGGACATGCTGGCGCTGACGGAGGCCATCCTCACCGAGCGCACCGCGCGCGGCGGCGGCGCGCGCGAACTGGCGGCACTGGGCCGCATGATGATGCTGACGCAGCGCCTGTCGCGCAGCGCCAGCGAATTCCTCACGTCGGGCGGCATCCGCCCCGAGACCGCGTTCCAGATGGGCCGCGACACGACGACCTTCCGCGCCACCGTCGATGGCCTGCTGAACGGCAGCGCCGCGCTGGGCCTGGCCCCGCTGCGCGACCCGGACCTGCGCGCCAAGCTGGAAGAAGTGCAATCGAAATTCGACATCTGCCAGAAGCTGATCTCGACCTTCCTCGACAAACTGTCCGACATGACGGCCGCGAAGGCCGCCGAACAGGCCATCTACCGCGACAACGAGGCGCTGCGGCGCCAGCTGACCGACCTGCAGGCGTCGTACCGCGCCGGCGAAGGCAGCGCGGGCGGCTGGTTCTGGCTGCTCGTGGCGGCGTCGGTCTTCACCCTCGCCACGGCGGGCAGCATCTCGCGCGTGATGCTGCAGGATTCGCGCAACCGCACCCGCGGCGCCGAGGCCAGGCGCCAGGAAGCCGAAGCGCTGCATTTGCAAGCCCAGGCCAAGGAAGAGGAAGCCAAGGCGACCAACGACCAGAACCAGGCCGCCATCCTGCGCCTGATGAACGAATTGCAGGAAGTGGCGGACGGCGACCTGACCGTGTACGCCACCGTGTCCGAGGACATCACGGGCGCCATCGCCGACTCCGTCAACTACACGGTCGAGGAATTGCGCGGCCTGGTCGTGCGCGTGATCGCCACGGCGGAAAAGGTGACGCAGGCGTCGAACGACGCGCAGCTGGTGTCGAGCCGCCTGCTCGTCGCGGCGGGCCAGCAGGCGCGCGAAATCCAGGACACGTCGTCCACGATGCTGCGCATGGCGGGCGAGATCACGGACGTGTCCAGCTCCGCGAAGGAATCGGCCGAGGTGGCGCGCCAGTCGGTGGCGGCGGCGGAGCAGGGCGCGACCGCGGTGCAGAACGCCATCCGCGGCATGGGCGAGATCCGCGAGCAGATCCAGGAAACGTCGAAGCGCATCAAGCGCCTGGGCGAATCGTCGCAGGAGATCGGCGAGATCACCGAGCTCATTTCCGACATCACCGAACAGACCAACGTGCTGGCGCTGAACGCGGCCATCCAGGCCGCATCGGCCGGCGAGGCGGGGCGCGGCTTCTCGGTCGTGGCGGAAGAAGTGCAGCGGCTGGCGGAACGGTCGGCCGAAGCGGCCAAGCAGATCGGCGCGCTGGTGCGCACCATCCAGACCGACACGCACGACGCCGTGGCGGCGATGGAAAAGTCGACGCAGGGCGTGGTCGAGGGCGCGCGCGTGACCGACGCGGCCGGCGCGGCGCTGGCCGACATCTCGCGCGTGTCGAACCGCCTCGCCGAACTGATCCAGGGGATGGCGGTCGCGGCGGGCCTGCAGGCGACGTCCGCGAACGGTGTGGCGCATAATATGCAGCACATCCTCGCGATCACCGAACAGGCACAGGGCGGCACGCAGCAGACGGCGCAGTCGATCCGGCAACTGGCGGAGCTCGCGCAGGAACTGAAAAATTCGGTGTCGCGCTTCCGCGTCGCCGCCTGAGCCCCGAACTTTTTGCCTACATGACCCAGCTTTCGCACGCGTCCGCCGCACCGCAATTCGACACCGGCCCTCTCTCCTGGGTCATCGGTGAAATCCGCGATGCCCTCGGGCGCTCCGCCAAGGCGCTGCAGGACGCGGCCGGCCGCAGTCCGGAAGCGCAGCCGACCCTTCTGCTGCACGCCAAGTCGCACCTGCACCAGGCCCACGGCGCCCTGCAGATGGTCGACGTCGCCGGGGTCGAACGCCTGAGCGAAGCGGCCGAGCAGGTCATCGACCGTTTCAAGGACGGCGCGCTGGCGCTCGACGCCGGGCGCACCGCCGTCGTGGGCGAGGCCTACCGGGCGCTCGTCGAATATCTCGAAGAATTGCTGGACGGCGCCGCGCCGCAGCCCGTGCGGCTGTTCCCGTACTACCGCGCGCTGCAGGAAATGCTGGGCGTGGAACGGGTGCATCCGGGCCAGATGCTCGTGCTGGACCTCGCGCCGGCCATGCTGCCGGGCGGCGGCGCCGGCCAGATGCCGGACTACGCCGCGACCCGCGCGCAATTCGAAAAGGCGCTGCTGCTGTTCCTGCGCAGCCCCGACGACGCGGCCCGGCGCGCGCAGGCGGCGGCCATGCGCGACGCGCTGGCGGACGTCGTCCACGGCCAGCCGCGGGCGGAAGCGCATGCGTTCTGGCTGGCGCTGCAGGCAGTCGCCGACCTCGTCGCGACAGGCCAGGTGGCGCCCGACCTGTACGTGAAACAGCTGTTCGGCCAGGTCAACCTGCAATTGCGGCGCCAGGCGCAGGGCCATGCCGGCCGGCCGGAAGCGCTGCTGCGCGACGCGCTGTTCTTCATCGCCGCCGCGCCCGAACCGGCGGCGGAGGCGCGCCAGCTGCGCGATGCGTACCACGTCGGCGGCCAGGTGCCGTCGGACTACCTGGAGCGCCGCTACGGCCGCGTCGACCCGGAGGTGCTGAAGGATGCCAAGGAAGCGCTGATCGAGACCAAGCAAGGTTGGGACCGCGTCGCCACGGAGGGCGGCGACGTCGAGGGCGGCAGCTTCAACGACGCCCTGTCGAAACTGGCCGGCGCCAGCGAGAAGCTGGGCGCGCCGGCGCTGGCGAACCTGCTGCGCGAACTGGGCCAGGCCGCCAGCAAATCGATGGCGGGCGACCGCAGCGACCAGTTCAGCCTCGAGATGGCCGAGGCCATGCTGTTCGTGGAGCACGGCCTGGACCAGGTGCGCCAGCTGCCCGACGACTTCGGCCAGCATGCCGAGGCGGTCGGCCAGCGCCTGCTCGCACTGGCGCAGGGCGAGACCCCACCGGACGCCCCGGCCTGGCACGGCGAGATGGCGCGCGAACTGCAGCAGGGCCAGACCGTGGCCGTGCTGGCGGGCGAAATCCGCACCGGCCTGCGCCAGGTCGAGAAGCACATCGACGAATACTACGAAGACCCGGCGCGCGTCGCATCCCTCGAACAGGTCGACCCGCTGCTGCACCAGCTGCAGGGCGCGCTGGCCATCCTCGACCAGGACCAGGCCACGCAGGCCGTCGACCACGTGCGTGCCAAGGTGCGCATGCTCATCGGCGATACGCCGGACGCCGCGACGCGCGGCGCCGTGCTGGACAACCTGGCCCGCAACGTCGGCGCGCTCGGCTTCTTCACCGACGCGCTGGCGCAGAACGTCGACGGGGCGCGCAAGCGCTTCCGCTTCGATGCCGCTGCCGGCCTGTTCGGCGAACTGCAATACGAAGGACAGGCGGGGGCGCCCGAGCCCGCGACGGCGGCGCCGGTGCCGGCCGAACCGGCGCCGGCACACGAACCGGATGCCGTCGAAGCGGAACTGCTGGAGATCTTCATCGGCGAGGCGCGCGACGTGCTGGACGTCGTCGGCACCGCGTTGCCGGCCGCCCGGGCCAATCCGGCCGACCAGGACACGTTGACGCGCGTGCGCCGCGGCTTCCACACGCTCAAGGGCAGCAGCCGCATGGTCGGCCTCGAGCAATTCGCCGCCGCTGCCGCGGCCATCGAAAAAGTCATGAACCTGTGGCTGGCCGAAGCGCGCGCCGCGACCGCCGATCTGCTGGCGCTGCTCGCGCACGCGCATGCCGAGCTGGCGGCGTGGGTCGACGAGCTGGCGGCGGGCGCATCGCCGCGCGATGGCGGGGCGCTCGCGCGCGCCGCCGCGCGCGTGCAGGAGGGCGGCGAGTTTGGCGCGCCGGAAGCGCCGGCACCGCTGGTGTCGGCGCCTTGCGTGCCGGCTGCCGATGCGCCGGCGGAACTGGCGCCGGAGACGGTCGGCGCGCTCGACGCCGCGGCCGCGGCCGGGCTGGCGGAAGACGATGCGGCGCCGTCGTCCGCGCCGCCGGAGCAGGTCGAACCGGCCGCCGGCTTCGACGTCGCCCCGGACGAGGCGCCCGCGCCGCTGCCGGCCCTGTCGTCGGCCGAGCTGCCGGACAACGTGCTGGCATTCCCCTTGTCGGAAGCGAACGTGCGGCACGTGGGCGACCTGGAAATCCCGCTGCCCCTGTATAACATCTACCTCGGCGAGACCGAGGCGCTGGTGCGCACGCTGGCCGACGATGTCGCCAACTGGCGCGCGGAACCGCTGCGCGCCGTGACGCCGCAGGCGTTGACGGCGGCGCACACGCTGGGCGGTACGTCGGCCACCGTCGGCTTCAACGCGCTGCGCGAACTGGCCGAGGCGCTGGAAGAAGCGCTGCAGGTGGCCGTGCCGCCGCTGGAAGGGGCGCAGTTCGACCTGCTCGACGAGACGGTCGAGCGCGTGCGCGTGATGCTGCAGGTGTTCGCGCTGGGCGAACTGGCGCCCGCGCAGCCGGAACTGCTGGCGCGCCTGGAGGCGCTGCGCGACGAACTCGGGAAAGTCCGTTCCGATGCCGTATTCGACGACGCCGACCCGGAACTGGCGCACCGCCTGGACGCCCTGTTCGCCGCCACCTATGCCAGCATCCTGGCCGATCCGCCGCTGGCGGGCGGCGCGCCGGCCCTGCCGGCCAGCACGGAACTGGCGCCGCGCGCGCCGGCACCGCGCGAGGACGATCCGGCCGTGAGCGCCGTCGACGACCTGTTCGATTCGTATTTCGACGACCCGTTCGCCGCGCCCGCGCTCGAATCGGTCCCCGCGCCGGCGCAGGCGGATGCCGGCGACGTGATCGACATCGATGCGCTGTTCGACGTGCCGGCAGCCGAGCCGCAGCCGGAGCCCGAACCGGAACCCGAACCCGAGCCGCAGCCGCAAGCCGAAGCACAGCCCGAACCCGAGCCCGAGCCGCAGCCCGAGCCGCAGCCCGACGCCCTGGCCGCCGAGCCGGTCTTCGTCGACGACCTCGACCCGGACCTGCTGCCCGTCTTCATGGAAGAAGCGGCGGACCTGCTGCCGCAGATCGGCAACGGCCTGCGCAAGTGGCGGCAGAACCCGGCCGACGCGGCCGTCGCGCAAGGCCTGCTGCGCGCGCTGCACACGGTCAAGGGCAGCGCGCGCATGGCCGGCGCGATGCGCCTCGGCCAGCACACGCACGCGCTGGAAACGCAGATCGAGAACATGCTGCGCGCGGGGACGACGAATCCGGCCGCCTTCGACGAACTGCTCGCCAACTACGACCAGGCGCAGCTGCTGTTCGAACAACTGCAGCAGCCCGCCGCACCGGCGCCGGCGCCGCTCGATGCCGCTGCCGCACCCGTGCCCGCGCCGTCGGCGGACGAGCAGGCCGCGCGCGCGCCGCTCGTGCGCGTGCGCGCCGACATCCTCGACCGCCTCGTCAACCAGGCCGGCGAGGTGTCGATCACGCGCTCGAAACTGGAAACCCAGGTCGGTGCGCTGAAAGGCATGCTGTCCGATTTCGCCGACAACCTCGCCAACCTGCGCCGCCAGCTGCGCGAGGTGGAGGTGCAGGCGGAGTCGCAGATCGCGTCGCGCCTGTCGATCGCCGGCGAGCGCGAATTCGATCCGCTCGAATTCGACCGCTTCACGCGCCTGCAGGAACTGACGCGCATGATGGCCGAGAGCGTGAACGACGTCGGCTCCTTCCACGATGGCCTGGCGCGCACGGTGGACGCGGCGGCCGGCGACCTGGCCGCGCAATCGCGCCTCACGCGCGAACTGCAGCGCGACCTGATGCGGGCGCGGATGGTGCCGTTCGCCAGCCTGTCCGAACGCCTGTTCCGCGTGGCGCGCCAGACCGCGAAAGAGACGGACAAGCGCGTCAACCTGGACATCCGCGGCGGCGGCGTCGAGATCGACCGCGGCGTGCTGGAACGCATGGCCGCGCCGTTCGAACACCTGCTGCGCAACGCCATCGTGCACGGCATCGAGCCGCGCGAGCAACGCCTTGCCGCCGGCAAGCCGGAGACGGGCGAGCTGCTCGTGCAGGTGAGCCAGCAGGGCAACGAGGTCGAGATCCGCTTCGGCGACGACGGCGCGGGCCTCGACCTGGGCCGCATCCGCGCCAAGGCGGCGGCATCCGGCCTGCTGGCCGCGGGCGAAGAGGTGTCCGACCAGGATGCGGCCGAGCTGGTGTTCGAGCCGGGCTTTTCGACGGCGGACACGCTGACGGAACTGGCCGGCCGCGGCGTCGGCATGGACGTCGTGCGCTCGGAAGCGCGCGCGCTGGGCGGCCGCGTCGACATCGAGACGACGCTCGGCCGCGGCGCCGCCTTCGCGATCCACCTGCCGCTCACGCTGGCCGTCACGCAGGTCGTGCTCGTGGCCAGCGGTACGCGCACGCATGCGCTGCCGGCGGTGCTGGTCGAGCAGGTGCTGCAGGTGCGCGAGGCCGACCTGGATGCGGCGTTCGACGCCGGCGCGATCAATGTGCACGGCGAGAGCGTCGCGCTGCACTATCTGCCGGCGCTGTTGCACGAGCCGGGCGGCGCCGGTGCCCAGCGCTCGTCGCCGGTGCTGATCCTCCGCAGCGGCAATGCGCGCCTGGCGCTGCGGGTGGACGAGGTGCTGGGCAACCGCGAGGTCGTCATCAAGAACATCGGGCCGCAGCTGGCGCGCATGCCGGGCATCGCCGGCGCCACCGTGCTCGGTTCGGGCGAGATCGTGCTGATCCTCGACCCGGTGCAGCTGGCCGGGCAGGGCGTTCGTCCCGGCCACGTGCCCGCCGCCGCGGAACCCGTGGCGGCGCCGGCGCGCATCGCGTCGATCATGGTCGTGGACGATTCGCTCACCGTGCGCAAGGTCACCCAGCGCCTGCTGGAACGCGAAGGCTATCGCGTGCTGCTGGCCAAGGACGGCGTCGACGCGCTCGAACAGATGCAGGAGACGCGGCCCGACCTGATGCTGGTCGATATCGAGATGCCGCGCATGGACGGCTTCGACCTCACGCGCCACGTGCGCGGCGATGCCGCAACGAAGGCGCTGCCGATCATCATGATCACGTCGCGCACGGCGGACAAGCACCGCAACGTCGCGCTGGGTCTCGGCGTCGACGCTTATTTCGGCAAGCCGTTCCAGGAAGATGCGCTGCTGGCGGCGATCACGGGATTGCTGGAAGCTTGACCGTCGGGTTATTGCCGCATTCCCTGGTTCACGCGTCGCGTACCGCCTTGAAGCGGGCCAGCGTTTTCTCGCGTGCCGCCTCGTGGCCCACCACCGGCAGCGGATAATCCTTCCCCAGCACGACGCCGGCCCTCTTCAGCGCCTCCGGCTTCGCCAGCCACGGCGCGTGGATCGCCGCGCCCGTCAATCCACCCAGCTGCGGCAGATAGCGCCGGATGAATTCCCCGTCCGGATCGAAGCGGCGCGACTGCGTCACGGGATTGAAGATGCGGAACCAGGGCTGCGCGTCGCACCCCGTCGACGCCGCCCACTGCCACCCGCCGTTGTTCGACGCCAGTTCGTAATCGTTCAGCTTGAGCGCGAACCAGCGCTCGCCGCGCCGCCAGTCGATGCCCAGGTCCTTCGTGAGGAAGCTGGCCGTCACCATGCGCAGGCGGTTGTGCATGAAGCCCGTCCGTTCGAGCTGCAGCATGGCGGCGTCGACGAGCGGATAGCCGGTGCGCCCAGCGCACCAGGCGGCGAACAGGGCGTCCGCCGCCGGGCCTTCGTCCCACGCGACGGCATCGAACGCCTGCTTGAACGAATGCGTGACGACACGCGGATGGCGCGCCAGGATCATCATGTAGAACTCGCGCCAGATGAGTTCCGACAGCCACACGGGCGCGCCGGCGCCGCCGCTGCCGTCCGCGCTGCGCGCTTGCAGCATGGCGACGAGGCGGCGCACGCTCAGCGTGCCGAAGCGCAGGTGGATCGACAGGTGCGACGTGGCGTCCAGCGCCGGGTAATCGCGGTCGTGGTCGTAGCGCGCGAGGCGCTGCTCGAAGCGCGCCAGCAATCGCGCCGCGCCGGCCATGCCGGCATCGCCGACGGGTGTGGCATTCGGCACGAAGCCGAGATCGGCGAGCCGGGGCAGGGCGTGGTCCGCGGGCGGCGGCGCGAGCGCGGCCGCGTGGGGGACGGTCTCGAACGGCCGCAGCGCCTCCGGCTCGCGCGCCAGCCGTTTCAGCCAGGCGTTCTTGTAGGGCGTAAAGACGGAATACGGGCCGCCAGCCAGGGTCAGCACGTCGTCCTGTTCGAAGATGACCTGGTCCTTGAACGTCTGCAGGCTGCGGCCGGCCGCGCGCAGGGCATCCTGCACGGCGCGGTCGCGCGCGCGCGCATGCGGCTCGTAATCGCGGTTGGCGAAGACGGATTCCGCGTCGAGCCCGGCCGCCAGTTCGGGGATCACCTGCGCGGCGCGCCCGTGCCGCACGATGAGGTAACCTCCCATGTCACGCAGGCGCGCATCCAGCGCACGCACGCTGTCCAGCAGAAATTGCACGCGCCGGTCGTCGGACGGCAGGCCGGCCAGGATGTCGGTATCGAACACGAACACGCCGAACACGCGGCGCGACGAGAGCAGGGCGTGATGCAGCGCAGCATGGTCGTCCACGCGCAAGTCGCGCCGGAACCAGACCAAGGAGTTTCTTAAAGTCATCTTCTGTGTGCGGAGTCAATGCAGATCAGAATTTTACTGTCTACCATCTCTCAGGTTTGCCCCGGCCGGCGGCTTCCGTGGCTGGTCGGGCAATTCGGTGTAAACTAGCGAAAAGTCCAGCTTTTCAGCATAGACACGGCGGTAAACCCGGAGAGTGAGCCTACAGAGAGTATGAGCATGAAAAAAAGTAAGGTCGGCAAGCCTCTAACCATGCCCGGGATGCCCCGGGAAGAATCGCTCAGCCTGGGTGCGGCGGGGGCATCCGCCTCGCAGCTGAACCTGGCAAATCATTTCCTGATCGCCATGCCGTCGATGAATGATCCGATCTTCGGCGGCGCCGTCGTGTATATCTGCGAACACAACGACAAAGGCGTGCTCGGCGTCGTCATCAACAAGCCGACGGACATGACGATGGACGTGCTGTTCGACCGCATCGACCTGAAAGTGGCCGAGGGTCTGCGCACCAGCGTCGAGGACGAGCCGATCATGTTCGGCGGCCCGGTCCAGGACGACCGCGGCTTCGTGCTGCATTCGCCGGGCGGCCGTTATTCCTCCTCGCTGAGCGTGACCGACGACGTCGCGTTCACCACGTCGATCGACGTGCTGGAAGCCGTCGCCAACGGTTCCGGGCCGCGCCGCATGCTCGTCTCCATCGGCTACGCCGGCTGGAGCCCCGGTCAGCTGGAAGAAGAAATCGCCCGCAACGGCTGGCTCACGGTCGGCGCCGACGCGCGCGTGCTGTTCGACCTGCCGATCGAGGAACGCTACAACGCCGCCATCAAGCTGCTGGGTATCGATCCCCTCATGCTTGCCACGGAGGCGGGTCATGCCTGACGGCCGTACAGACATCCGGAGTCGACGCAGGTAATGGTCGATATCGTTCTAGGCTTCGACTTCGGCATCAAGCGCATCGGCATCGCCATGGGGAATACGCTGACGGGACAGGCGCAACCGCTGTCCGTCATCAAGGCGGTCGACAATGCGACCCGCTTCCAGGTCATCGGCGACCTGATCGAACAATGGCGCCCCGCGCGCCTCGTCGTCGGCGAGCCGCGCCATCCGGACGGCGCCGAGCACGACATGACCCTGCGCGCGCGCCGCTTCGCCAACCAGCTCCACGGCCGCTTCGACCTGCCTGTCGAGCTCGTCGACGAACGCTATTCGTCGGCCGTCATTACCGCCAGGCGGGGCGAGATCATCGACGCCAAGGCCGCCGCCATCATTTTGCAACAATATTTTGACGATCATGCCAACTCATATTAACGACGCGGATGGCTTCGACTTTGATGCCCTGTACCGCGACCTGCTCGGGCAAGTACGCACGGGTCTCGCCGACGTGCCGGATGCCGCCATCGTCGGTATCCATTCAGGCGGCGCGTGGCTGGCCGAACGGCTGGCCGCCGACCTCGGCCTGCAGGCGCGCCTCGGTTTCATCGACGTCTCGTTCTACCGCGACGACTATGCCCGCAAGGGCCTGCACCCGGACGTGAAGCCGACCCGGATCGAATTCAACGTCGACGGCGCGACCATCGTGCTCGTCGACGACGTGCTGTACACCGGCCGCACGGTGCGCGCGGCGATCAACGTGCTCTTCGACTTTGGCCGTCCGCAGCGTATCATGCTGGCCGCGCTGGCGGATCGCGGCGGCCGTGAACTGCCGGTGGCGGCCGATTTCGTCGGCGCCCACGCCCAGCTGGCTCCGGGCCGCTCGCTCGCGCTGTCGCGCGACGCCGCCGGCCAACTTTCGCTCAAGACCGAAGACGACAATGCATAACCCGCAACTGAACAAGAACGGCGAGCTGCAGCACCTCATCACCATCGAGGGGCTGCCCAAGGCCATCATCAACCACATCCTCGACACCGCCTCGAGCTTCGTGAGCATCTCCGACCGCGAGGTCAAGAAGGTGCCGCTGATGCGCGGGAAAAGCGTCTTCAACCTGTTCTTCGAAAACTCGACGCGCACGCGCACGACGTTCGAGATCGCGTCGAAGCGCCTGTCGGCCGACGTCATCAACCTGAACATCGCCGCGTCTTCGACGAGCAAGGGCGAATCGCTGCTGGACACGATCGACAACCTGTCGGCCATGCACGCCGACATGTTCGTCGTGCGCCACGCGCAGTCGGGCGCGCCGTACCTGATCGCCAAGCACCTCAACGACACGAAGCAGAACCACGTGCACGTGGTGAACGCGGGCGACGGCCGCCACGCGCACCCGACGCAGGGCCTGCTCGACATGTACACGATCCGCCACTACAAGAAGGATTTCACGAACCTGCGCGTGGCGATCGTCGGCGATATCCTGCACAGCCGCGTGGCGCGCTCGGACATCCACGCGCTGACGACCCTTGGCGTGCCGGAAGTGCGCGCCATCGGCCCGCACACGCTGCTGCCGGGCGGCCTGGAACAGATGGGCGTGCGCGTCTTCACCAACATGGATGAAGGCCTGAAGGACGTCGACGTCATCATCATGCTGCGCCTGCAGAACGAGCGCATGTCGGGCGCGCTGCTGCCGTCGGCCGGCGAGTATTTCAAGAGCTACGGCCTGACGCCGGAGCGCCTCGCGCTCGCCAGCCCGGACGCCATCGTGATGCACCCGGGCCCGATGAACCGCGGCGTGGAGATCGATTCGGCCGTGGCCGACGGCGCGCAGGCCGTGATCCTGCCGCAGGTCACCTTCGGTATCGCCGTCCGCATGGCGGTTATGAGTATTTTGGCGGGAACGCACGCATGACGAATTTGCACATCAAGAACGGGCGCCTGGTCGACCCGGCGGGCGGCATCGATGCCGTCCAGGACCTCTTCATCGCCGGCGGCAAGGTCGCCGCCATCGGCAGCGCCCCGCAAGGCTTCACGGCCGCGCGCACGTTCGACGCGACCGGCCTCGTCGTCGCGCCGGGCCTCGTGGATCTCTCCGCCCGCCTGCGCGAACCGGGTTACGAATACAAGGCCACGCTGGAATCGGAAATGCAGGCGGCCGTGCAGGGTGGCGTGACGACGCTCGTGTGCCCGCCGGACACCGAGCCCGTGCTGGACGAGCCGGGCCTCGTCGAGATGCTCAAGCACCGCGCGCGCCTGCTGAACCAGGCCCACGTGCATCCGCTCGGCGCGCTGACCGTCGGCCTCAAAGGCAAAGCGCTGACCGAGATGGCCGAGCTCACGGAAGCCGGCTGCATCGGCTTCGCGCAGGCCGAGGAACCGATCGAGGACACGACCGTGCTGCTGCGCGCGATGCAGTACGCGAAGACGTTCGGCTACACCGTCTGGCTGCGCCCGCAGGACCCGCACATCGGCCGCGGCGGCATCGCCCACAGCGGCCCGCTGGCGTCGCGCCTGGGCCTGTCCGGCGTGCCCGTGATGTCGGAAACCATCGCGCTGCACACGATCTTCGAACTGATGCGCGCATCGGGCGCGCGCGTGCACCTGTGCCGCATCTCGTCCGCCGCCGCGCTGGACCTGATCCGCGCCGCCAAGAAGGAAGGCTTGCCGGTCACGTGCGACGTCGGCGTGCACCACCTGCACATGACGGACGCCGACATCGGCTTCTTCGATTCCAACGCGCGCCTGACGCCGCCGCTGCGCAGCCAGCGCGACCGCGACGCGATCCGCGCGGCCGTCCTCGATGGCACGGTGGATGCCGTCTGCTCGGACCACACCCCGGTCGACGACGACGAGAAGCTGTTGCCGTTCGCCGAAGCGTCGCCCGGCGCCACCGGCCTCGAACTGCTGCTGGCGTTGATGCTCAAATGGGCGGCGGAGCAGGGCAAGGATGGGACAATGAGCGACAAGGCGCTGTCGACGGCGCTGGCGAAGATCACGTGCGACCCCGCGCGCATGGCGGGTCTCGCCGCCGGCACCCTGGCCCCGGGCGCGAGCGCGGACGTCGTGCTGTTCGATCCGGACGTGCGCTGGACCGTCAACGCCGCCGCCCTGGCCAGCCAGGGCAAGCACACGCCGTTCCTCGGCTACGAACTGGCGGGCCAGGTCAAGGCGACGATCGTCGCCGGGCACGTCGCGTTCGAGCGCTGATCGCGCGCGGGCCGTGGCCCGCGCGGCGTTTTCCTCCGAGTCTCCATTGAAGATCAAGCTTGCGTGGCGCCTGGCGCGCCTCGTCCTCCATCTCGTCCAAGGCCTGGCCACCTGCGCCCTCGTGTTTCCGTGGGCGCGCGATTCCCTGCGCGAGCGCCTGATCCGGCGCTGGTCGGCGCGCCTGCTGGGCATCTGCCGCGTGCGCCTCGAACGCACGGCGGGCGCGGAATCGCTCGCGCACGCCCTCATCGTGGCGAACCACATCTCGTGGCTCGACATCTTCGTCATCAATGCCGTGCACCCGTGCCGCTTCGTGGCCAAGGCCGAGATCCGCGCGTGGCCCGTCATCGGCTGGCTCGTCGCGCAGGCGGGCACCGTGTTCATCGCGCGCGGCAAGCGGCGCGATCTGCGCCACATTTTCAAAGGGCTCGTCGACGCGCTGGGCCAACGCCGCCGCGTGGCCTTCTTCCCGGAAGGGACGACGGCCAGCCAGGGCACGCTGCTGCCGTTCCACGCCAACCTGTTCGAAGCGGCCATCGACGCCGCCGTGCCGGTACAACCCGTCGCGCTGGCCTATGTCGACGCCGCCGGCGGCTGGCACCCGGCCGTCGATTACACGGGCGAGACGACGTTCGTCGACAGCATCGTGCGCATCCTCGGGGGCGAACCCTTTACCGCGCGGGTGGCTTGCCTGGCGCCGATCCCGGCGGCGGGCGCGCACCGGCGCGAGCTGGCGCAGGCGGCGCATGATGCGATCGCGGGGGCGCTGGGGCAGGGTGGGGTGCAAAACCGCACGCAACACATCGCCCGCTAGTCCTTACGTCGTTCCCGCGAAGGCGGGAACCCAAGTTGGTGTGCGATACGCGAGCTTAAATTAGGTCCCCGCCTGCGCGGGGACGACGGCTGCTCTTGTTGCAGCGGTATTACTTCTTCCCGCCGTGCTCCCGGTACTCCGGACAATCGACCTGCAGGAGCGCGCGGTCGTCCAAACAAACGGCCGTCAGCTTGCCGCCCCATACGCAACCGCTGTCCAGGCCCACGAGGTTCGGCCGCAGCACGAGGCCCAGCGCCGACCAGTGCCCGAACACGACGGTGACATCAAGCGTGCGGCGGCCGGGCACATCGAACCACGGCAGCAGATCGGAGCCTTCCGGGCCCTGGTCGCTTTCCTTGTGGGCGAAATCCATGCGCCCGTCCGGCCAGCACAGGCGCATGCGCGTGAGCGCGTTGACGATGCAGCGCAGGCGCGCGATGCCCGTCAGGCCGTCGTCCCAGCGGTCCGGCTCGTTGCCGTACATCTGGCCGAGGAATTCGATCCAGTGATCGCCGCGCAGCACCGTCTCGACTTCGGCCGCCAGTGCCATCGTCTGCGCCGCCGTCCACTGCGGCGCCACGCCCGCGTGCACCAGCAGGTGCGCGTCGACGAACATCGCGAGCGGACGCCGGCGCAGCCAGTCGATCAGCGCGTCCCGGTCGGCCGCGGCCAGGATCTCGTCCAGCGTATCCGAACGGCTCATCTTCTGGACGCCGGCGGCCACGGCCAGTAGATGCAGGTCGTGGTTGCCGAGCAGCGCATCGACGCGGCCATCGCTCGCATCCGACAATGCCTTAATGCGGCGCAGCGCCCCCAGCGAATCCGGGCCGCGGTTGATCAGGTCGCCGACGAACAGGATGCGCGCGCCGGGTTCGATTTGTTCCAGCAGCAGGCCGGCTTCGTGGGCGCATCCCTGCAAGTCGCCGATCACATAGGTTTTCATTTCGGATTCCGATTTTTCTGTATCGATACTAATGGATTTATCCGGGTTTCGCGTACGAGGCTGTCCGGTCATGCATTACCGATTGTAAATTGTCTTGTCGCTTAGTCAAAGTTTCGGTATTTCGTAATTCCTCAATCGGAACGGCGCGCGCACGCGTACACTGATCAGGTTCGGATTGCCAGGTGCCAATCCGGTACAATGGCCCGTCTTTGCCAGGACGGATGCCGACAATCGAATCGCGCATGACCGTACCATTTCTCCGCGCCGATGCCCGCCATCCGCCGGGTTGCATCTGAAAAATAATAAAATGTTTTCTTTTTTCGTAAGTTTTGTCGTGTCCGCGCTGCTGACGCTCCTGATCGTCAAGCATTCGAAATTGCACGGCCCGGCGCTCGACGATAATTTCAAAGGCGTGCAGAAGGTGCATCAGCATGCGGTGGCGCGCATTGGCGGATTGCCGATCTTCCTGGCCGTTGCCCTGAGCGCCGGCATTTCCGTATGGCGGGTGCCCGGCCTCGGCTTCTGGCTGGTTGCGCTGCTGGGCTGTTCGGCGATCGCATTCGCCGGCGGTATCGTCGAAGACTATACGGGTACGGTGCGCCCCTCGCGCCGCCTGATATTGACGATGGCCGCCGCGCTGCTCGGCTATCTGGTGCTGGACGCGAAAATCGCACGCCTGGATATGCCCTTCATCAGCTGGAGCCTGGATTCGCCGTGGCTCGTATTGCCGCTGACGGTACTGGCCGTTGCCGGTATTGCGAATGCGGTGAATATCATCGACGGCTTCAATGGCCTGGCCAGTGTCGTTACGATCTTCATGCTGCTGTCGCTCGCGTACGTGGGCTGGCAGGTGGAGGACATGTTCGTGCTGGTCTCCGCATTGACGGTGGCCGGTGCGACGGCCGGTTTCCTGGTCTGGAATTACCCCGTCGGCCTGATCTTCCTCGGCGACGGCGGCGCCTATTTCATCGGCTTCATGCTGGGCGAACTGGCGTTGCTGCTCGTGATGCGCAATCCCCAGGTGTCGACGTGGTATGCGGCGCTACTGCTGATTTATCCGACATTCGAAACCGTTTTTTCCGTATATCGCCGAATGTTTGTACGTGGGAAATCTCCTACAATGCCGGACGGGATCCACCTGCACAGCCTGATTTTCCGGCGCATCGTGCAATGGACCGTCGGCCGCAAAGAAGCGCGCGCACTGATGAAACGGAATGCGCGGACCTCGCCTTACCTGTGGTTGTTTTCCCTCACTGCCGTTATCCCTGCAACCGTGTTCTGGCGGAATACGGGAATTTTGATATTCTTCTGCTTGTTGTTCATTATCAGCTACGTGTGGCTGTACGCGCGTATCGTCAGATTCAAGTCCCCGCGCTGGCTGATTTGGCACAAAAAACACTAAAGAAATTCCAGTTGTAGTATATTGCGAGAATTGGTGAATATTCGATAAAATCCCTTACACCTACTCTACTTATAAGGAATCAAGATGGATCTGTCTAATTTGTCCTTGGGTGATTTGCGCAACCTGCAAGAGCAGATCAAGCAGGAAATGAAGAAGCGTGAAGTTCAGGAAGTGCAAAAGGCACGCGAACAGATCATGGCCATCGCGCAGAGCGTCGGCATGCCTTTGAAAGACCTGATCAGCGCCAGCGGCCGTGGCGGCAAAGCGGGCGCGAATGTCGGCACCGTCGCCGTGCGTTATCGCAATCCGGACAATGCATCACAACAGTGGACCGGCCGCGGCCGCCAGCCGAAATGGGTCAAGGAATGGGTCGAAGGCGGTAAATCGCTGGACAAACTGCGCGTCTGATTCCGCGCATTTGTTTTACGGGGAGTGTCTGCATGCGCGGATCTCCCCGTAAATGATCGCGTTGCGCCGGAACGTCATCCGGCGAGCCATCCCATTCCGGGCGCACATTCTTTGCGCTCAAGCCAGGCATCACGCAAACGCAGGCAATCCGGCCCAATCGGGCCCCGGCGATCCTGCTTGCCGTTACAATATCCCTTTTTCCGTCATCCGATCCAATCGGCGATCGCAATGCCCGCGTGCGCGCATTCCGGTGCCCAGTCCAGCAAGGTAGATAACCCATGGTTCCTCTCTCGAAAACGATCTTCAAGGCTTATGACATCCGCGGCGTGATCGGCAGCACGCTCGACGCGGGCATCGCGCGGCGCATCGGCCAGGCCTTCGGCGCCGCCGCGCTGGCCAAGGGAGAGCGTACCGTGATCATCGGCCGCGACGGCCGCCTGTCCGGCCCCGAACTGGCCGGCGCGCTGGCCGCGGGTCTGCAGGCCGCGGGCGTGGACGTCGTCGACCTGGGCATGGTCGCTACGCCGATGGTGTATTTCGCCACCAATGTGCTGGGTGCGCGTTCGGGCATCATGGTCACCGGCAGCCACAATCCGCCGGACTACAACGGCTTCAAGATGGTGCTGGCGGGCGAGGCGATCTACGGCGATGCGATCCAGGGCCTGTACCAGGCCATCGAACGCGACGACTTCCATCCGGCCGCCCAGCAAGGCAGTTATTCGACCCACGACATCAAGGCGGCCTACGTCGAACGCATCGTCGGCGACGTCAGGATCGCGCGCCCCATCAAGATCGCGGTCGATTGCGGCAACGGCGTGGCCGGCATGGTCGCGGGCGATCTGTTCCGCGCGATGGGTTGCGAGGTGATCGAATTGTTCTGCGACGTGGACGGCCACTTCCCGAACCATCACCCGGACCCGGCGCACCCGGAAAACCTGCAGGACCTGATCGAATGCCTCACGACGTCGGACGCCGAGATCGGTCTCGCATTCGACGGCGACGGCGACCGCCTGGGCGTCGTCACCAAGGATGGCCAGATCATCTTCCCCGACCGCCAGATGATGCTGTTCTCGCAGGACGTCCTGTCGCGCAACCCGGGCGCCGAGATCCTGTACGACGTCAAATGCACGCGCCACCTCGGCCCGTGGATCGAACAGCATGGCGGCCGTCCGCTGATGTGGAAGACGGGCCATTCGCTCGTCAAGGCCAAGCTGAAGGAAACCGGCGCGCCGCTGGGCGGCGAGATGAGCGGCCATATCTTCTGGAAGGACCGCTGGTTCGGCTTCGACGACGGCCTGTACACGGGCGCGCGCCTGCTCGAGATCCTCACGCGCGAGCTTGACCCGTCGGCGCTGCTGAACGGATTGCCGATCGCGTCCAGCACGCCGGAGCTGCATCTGCACCTCAAGGAAGGCGAGAACTTCGCGCTGATCGAGAAGCTGCGCGCCGACGCGGAATTCCCCGGCGCGGACCGGATCGTCGACATCGACGGCCTGCGCGTGGAATACCCGGACGGCTTCGGCCTGGCGCGCGGTTCGAACACGACGCCCGTCGTCGTGCTGCGCTTCGAAGGCGAGAATCCGCAAGCCCTGGACCGCATCCAGAAAGAATTCGCCCGCGTGATCCTGGCCGCCAAGCCCGACGCCGAGCTGCCGTTCTGAGAGTGACGCCTTGAACATCCTGCTGGTGCGGGTGTCGTCGCTGGGCGATGTCCTGCACAACCTGCCGATCGTGGCGGACATCCACCGCCATTATCCGGACGCCCGCGTCGACTGGGTGGTGGAAGAGGGCTACGTCAGCCTCGTGAAGCTCAATCCGCACGTGCGCAAGGTGATCCCGTTCGCGCTGCGGCGCTGGCGCAAGGGGCTGGCCGATGCCGCCGTGCGCGCGGAATTGCGCGGCTTCTTCCGCGACCTGCGCGCCGAGCAGTACGACTACGTGTTCGACACGCAGGGCCTGATCAAGACCGGCATCGTCATGGCCTGCGCGCGCACGCGCCCGGGCGGCCAGAAAGTCGGCATGGCCAACGGCACCGAGGATTCGGGCTACGAAGGCGTCTCGCGCATCTTCCACAGCCGCAGCATCCCCGTCGCGCCGCGCACGCACGCGGTGGCGCGCGGGCGCCAGGTCGTGGCTGCGGCACTCGGCTATGCCGTCGACACGCCGCCCGATTTCGGCCTGCCGGCGCCCGCGGGCAGCGCACGGCCGGACTGGATGCCGGCCGGCGACTACGCCGTGTTCTTCCACGGGACGGCGCGCGCCGCGAAAAAATGGCCGGCGGCGCACTGGATCGCGCTCGGCCGGGCGCTGGCGCCCATGACGATCCTGCTGCCATGGGGCTCGCCGCGCGAGCAGGAGGAGGCCGGGCGCCTCGCGGCAGCGCTGCCGAACGCGCGCGTGCTGCCGACACTGTCGATGATGGACGCGGTGGAACTGGCGCGCCACTCGGCGCTCGCGGTCGGCGTCGACACGGGCCTCACGCATATCGCCGCCGCATTCGTGCGGCCGACGGTCGAGATCTACGCCGATTCGCCGCGCTGGAAGACCGAGGGCAACTGGTCGCCGCGCATCGTCAACCTGGGCGACACGGGCGCGGCGCCATCCGTCGACGAGGTCGTGGCGGCCGCGCGGCGCCTGCTGGAGAACCGCTGATGCGCGTGCTGTATTCGCTGCTGTGGTGGCTGGCGCTGCCGCTCGTGCTGGGCCGTTTGTGGTGGCGCGGCCGGCGCGAGCCCGGCTACCGCACGCACCTGGGCGAGCGCCTCGGCTTCTACGGCCGCCGGCTGGAAAAACGTCCGACCATCATGGTGCACGCCGTCTCCGTCGGCGAGACGCGCGCCGCCGAACCGCTGATCGAAGCGCTGCTGACCGCGCGGCCGGATTGCCGCATCCTGCTCACGCACATGACGCCGACCGGCCGCGCCACCGGGCGCGCGCTGTTCGCGCGGCACGGCGACCGCGTGGTGCAATCGTTTCTGCCTTACGACACCGGCTTCATGGTCGGCCGCTTCCTGCGCCATTTCGAGCCCGCCGTCTGCATCCTGATGGAGACCGAGGTGTGGCCGAACCTGATCCACGGCTGCGCCGCGCGCGGGGTGCCGGTGGCGCTCGTGAATGCGCGCCTGTCCGAGCGCTCGCTGCGCCGCGGCCAACGGTTCGGTGGCCTGATGATGGATGCCGCGCGCGCGATCACGCTGGTGGCCGCGCAGACGGATGCGGATGCCGCGCGCATCGCGTCGCTGGGTGCGCCCAACGTCGCCGTCACGGGCAGCATCAAGTTCGACGTCGTGCCGCCCCAGGCCGCGCTGGACACGGGCGCCATGCTGCGCGCGCGCATCGGGAATCGCCCCGTGCTGCTGTGCGCGTCCACGCGCGAAGGCGAAGAGGCGCTGATCCTCGACGCCTACCGCGCGCTGGACACGCGCCCGGCCGGCATGCTGCTCGTGCTGGTGCCCCGTCATCCGCAGCGCTTCGACGAGGTCGCGCACATGGCCCTCGCGCGTGGCCTCACCCTGGCGCGCCGGTCGGCGCTGCCGGCGCAGGTGGACACCGACGTGCTGCTGGGCGATTCGATGGGCGAGATGTTCGCCTACTATGCGGCCTGCGATTGCGCGTTCATCGGCGGCAGCCTGCTGCCGCTGGGCGGCCAGAACCTGATCGAGGCCTGCGCCCTGGCGAAGCCGGTGCTGGTGGGCGAGCATACCTTCAACTTCCTGCAGGCGACCGAGGAAGCCGTCGCCGCGGGCGCCGCGCTGCGCGTGCCCGACGCGCCGGCCCTGCTGCGCGCGGCCGCCGGCCTGCTCGACGATGGCGAGCGCCGCGCCGCGATGGGCGCGCACGCGCTGGCCTTCGCCGCGCGCCATCGCGGCGCGACAGTGCGCACTGTTGAACTCTTGCAACAAATTATTGTCTAGCTTTTGCTACCATTCTCTTTAATTAGAAAATGAAAGGGGATGCACATGTTGTGGTCAAATCGCTCGCGAGCGGCCGGCAACGTGGACGGCGGGGCCGCGCTTCTGGACCAGCCCGACACCGAGGATCTTGGCGCCGACGCGATGCCGGCGGCCACGATCCCGGTCGTGCATCCGCCGGCGGAACGATACAGCCTGCATTTCTGGGTGCGCTACTCGTTCGTCGAATACGTACGCTTCATGTGGGAACATGGCGGCTACCTGATCCACCGGCGCCACATCCGCTGGCCGATGGGGCTGTATCTGCGCCTGAAAAGCACGCTGTCGGCGGCCACGCACTTCGTGCTGCTGCAGCGCGGGAAGCGCATGTACGAATTCCAGATCGACCAGCACGGCATCGTGCGCACCAGCGACACGGGCGTGAGCCTGATCGGCTGGGACGACGTGCAGCGCATCCGCACCTATTCGAGCGGCTTCATGATGATCCTCAAGCGCGGCACCTTGCCCATTCCGTTCCGGTGCCTGAACAAGGATGAGGTCAGCGCGATGCGTGGCATCGTCGAGGCGCGCGCGGCGGGCGAACTCCAATTCCGCGCGTCCGTTATTCGTCCGGGAACAGCACCGGCATCTCCACCGACCGCTTCTTGAGCGCCACCTTGGCGCCCTCGTAATCCGGAAAGACCGCGCCGACGACGGCCCAGAATGCCGGGCTGTGGTTCATCTCGCGCAGGTGCGCCAGTTCGTGCACCACCACATAGTCCAACAGCGCGAGCGGGTAGTGCACCAGCTTCCAGTTCAGGCGGATGTTTCCGGTCACCGTGCACGAACCCCAGCGCGTGCCGGCCGACGAGATGGCGAATGCGTTGTACGCGACGCCCACGCGCGGCGCGTACAGGTCCAGACGCTCGCGGAACATGCGCCTGGCCTCGTCCTGGAACCACAGCTTCACGCGCTCGCGGATCTGCCAGGTCTCCAGGCCCGGCGTCACGCCCAGGTGCAGCGTGCGCGCTTCGGCATCGTAGGTGCAGTGGCTGCGCGCGGCCGGCTCCAGGCGCAGGGTGATGTCGTCGCCCAGGTAGGGCAGTTGCGCGCCGTCGACCCATGCCACGGGCGCGCGTCCGGCGCGCTGGGCGCGGCGCTCGCCCCGTTCGAACAGTTTGGTGAGAATCCAGCGCTGCTTGGCGCGGATGGCGCGTTCAATGTCGTCCAGCGGCGCGCGGTTCGGCGACGTCACGAACAGGCCGTCGTCGCAGACCATGAAGCCGTGCGAGCGGCGCGCCGACCGGCGCAGGGCGTAGTGCACGGTGTGCGATCCGAGCTGGATGCGCCGCAGCGGCGGGTCGTTCGGACCGACGGGCGGAATGGGTAAAGTGCGGGTCGGCACCGGCGGTGCCTTGAACAGCGGCACCGGCGGCACGGGTTTCGTGGCCGGTGCTGGCGCTGGCGCCGGCGCCGGCTTGGGCGCCGCGACGAGTTCCTGGGCAAACAGCTCCAGCTGGTTCGCGTCGGTGTTGGGGGAGGTCATGGTGGGCGGCTTCGATGGTGCTTTGGTCTGCGCGCCCAGTTCATTCAAGTACCTGAATAGGCGTGGGGCGAAATGACGCGCATTTCCGATTCTATCCAATTTTCGACCTCTTGCATCAGACTGTCGGGAGTGTGGTTTTCCGGCGAAATCGGCTTGCCGATCGAGACGGTGATGAGGCCCGGCCGCTTGATGAACGAATTCTTGGGCCAGCACTCACCTGAATTATGCGCGATCGGCACGACGATGGCACCTGCCGCGATCGCGAGCCGCGTGCCGCCGCTCTTGTACTGGCCTTTCTGGCCCACGGGGATGCGCGTCCCTTCCGGGAACATGATGATCGACTGGCCGTCCGCAAGGCGCGCCTTGCCGATCTTGACGACGTGGGCGAACGCGCGCTTGCCCTTGCTGCGGTCGATCGGGATCATGCGCAGCAGCGCCATGCCCCAGCCGAAGAAGGGAATGTACAGGATTTCCTTCTTGAAGACGTAGACGAGTGGCCGCCTCATATTGGGCAGCATGAAGATGGTCTCCCATGCCGACTGGTGCTTCGACAACAGGATCGCGGGACGCTCCGGCAGGTTCTCGTAACCCTTCACCTCGTAGCGGATGCCGCAGATGACGCGGGCGCACCAGATGACGAAGACGTTCCAGCGCGACGTGACCCAGAAGCGCGTGTTGTACGGGAACGGCGCTGCCAGGAAGCAGACGCAGGCCCAGACGACGGTGGCGACGGCCATGACGACCGTGAACAACAGGGAACGCAGGAACAGGGCGGCGGTACGCAAAGGCGTGGTCTCCAGGGCTGGGGTGGCGGTAGTGGTGATCATGCGTTGGCGGCGGGCGCCGGCGTGGACGCGGCCTTGAGGAAGGCGTCGACCATGGCAGCAAGGTCGGGGAAGACCTGGGTGCCGGGCGGCAGGCCGCCCGTCTCGTAGGTCTTCTCGCCCTTGCCGGTCAGGACCAGGTAGGGCACGCAACCGCTGATGAAGCCGGCCTGCAGGTCGCGCAGCGAATCGCCCACCGTGGGCACGCCCTTGAGACTGAGCTTGAAGCGCTTGCTGATCTCCTCGAACATCCCGGCCTTCGGCTTGCGGCAGTCGCAGTTGTCGATCGCCGCGTGCGGGCAAAAGAAGATCGCGTCGATGTCCGCGCCGACCTGCTGGGCGTTCGCGTGCAGCTTCTGGTGGATCGCGTTCAGGGTCGCGATGTCGAACAGCTCGCGCGCGATGCCCGACTGGTTCGACGCGATCACGACGCGGTAGCCCGCCTGGTTCAGGCGCGCGATCGCCTCCAGCGAGCCGGGGATCGGGATCCACTCGGCGGGCGACTTGATGAATTCGGGGGAGTCCTGGTTGATGACCCCGTCCCGGTCGAGGATGATCAGCTTCATGGCTTCGTTCCGCTTGTTTTCGTTCGCTTACGCCGCCAGCTTCGAGATGTCGGCGACGCGGTTCATCATGCCGTGCAGGATGGACAGCAGGGCCAGGCGATTGTTGCGCAAGGCGACGTCGTCGGCCATGACCATCACGTCGTTGAAGAACGCGTCGACGTCGTCGCGCAGCTGGGCCAGCGTCTTGAGCGTGCCCGTGAAGTCGCCGCGCTCGAAGGCGGCGTCGACTTCCGGCTGGACCCGCTGTACGCTCGCGTACAGCTTTTTCTCCGCCTCGTCCTGCAGCAGTGCCGCATCGACGGCGCCCGCCTGCGCGAGCGCTTCCTCGTTCTTCTTGAGGATGTTGGTGATGCGCTTGTTGGCGGCGGCCAGCGACGCGCTTTCCGGCAGCGCGGCGAACGCCTGCACGGCCTCCAGGCGCTGCGCGACGTCGTCCACGCGGTCCGGGTTCTGCGCCAGCACGGCTTCCACTTCGTTCGGCGCGAAGCCGCGGTCGCGCAGCAGGCCGCGCAGGCGGTCCAGCATGAAGGCCGTGACTTCCGCCGTCGGGTCCTTGAACGTCGGCATGTAATCGAACACGCCGGCGGCATCATTGAGCAGGTCGGACAGCGCCAGCGGCAGGCGCTTCTCGACCAGCATGCGCATCACGCCCAGCGCGTGGCGGCGCAGCGCGAACGGGTCTTTTTCGCCGGTCGGCGCAAGGCCGATCGACCAGATGCCCATCAGGGTTTCGAGTTTATCCGCCAGCGCCACCGCGAGACCCGTATTCGTCGACGGCAGGGCGTCGCCCGAGAAGCGCGGCTGGTAGTGCTCGGATGCGGCCAGCGCCACTTCCTCGTGCTCGTTGTCGTTGCGGGCGTAATACGTGCCCATGATGCCTTGCAGCTCGGGGAACTCGCCGACCATGTCGGTCAGGAGGTCGGCCTTCGCGAGCTGCGCGCCGCGTTCCGCCAGCAGCACGTCGTAGCCGAGGCGGCGGGCGATGGCGCCGGCCAGGCGCGTCACGCGCTGCGTGCGCTCGGCCTGCGTGCCCAGCTTGTTGTGGTAGACGACGTTCGCCAGCAGCGGCAGGCGCGATTCCAGCGATTTTTTCTTGTCCTGCTCGAAGAAGAACTTGGCGTCGGACAGGCGCGGGCGCACGACGCGCTCGTTGCCGCCGACGATGGCGGACGGGTCGTCGGTCGCGATATTCGAGACGATCAGGAAGCGCGAGCGCAGCTTGCCCGCGGCATCCGTCAGCGCGAAGTACTTCTGGTTCGTCTGCATCGTCAGGATCAGGCATTCTTGCGGCACGGCGAGGAACACGTCCTCGAACCGGCATTCGTAGACGATGGGCCACTCGACCAGCGCGGCCACTTCGTCCAGCAGCGATTCCGGCATCAGCACCTGGTCGCCGCCGGCCTTGGCCAGCAGTTGGGTGCGGATCGATTCCTTGCGTTCGGAGGCCGAGGCGACGACCTTGCCGAAGACCTTCAGCAGTTCATTGTAGGCGTCGGCGTGGACGATATCGAACGGCTGGCCGTTCGACAGGAAGCGGTGGCCCAGCGTGCTGCGGCCGGCGGACAGGCCGAGCAGCGCTAGCGGCACGACGGCCTCGCCGTGCAGCGCCAGCAGCGAGTGCACGGGGCGCACGAACTGCACGGTGTCGCCGTCGGGACGCTGGTAGCTCATCAATTTCGGGATCGGCAGCTTGGCGACCGTGTCTTCCAGCACCGGTTGCAGGCCATCGGCGAGGACGCTGCCCGGTGCCGTGTAGGTGTAGAAGAAGCTCTCGGCCTTGCCGTCCTGGGCGCGTTCGAGGTCGCTGGCCTTCAGGTCGGGGAAGCCGAGTGCGGCCAGCTTCTTGGCCAGCGGCGCGGTCGGGTTGCCGTCCTTGTCGAGGGCGACGGACACCGGCAGGATCTTTTCGCGGATGGTCTTGTCCGGCGACGTGGCGCGCACGTTCGTGATGGACACGGCCAGGCGGCGCGGCGTGGCGTAGGACGTCACGACGCTGTCGGCCTCGAGGAAATCACGGGCCTTCAGGCCGTTCGCGATGCCGCCGGCGAAAGCGGCGCCCAGTTTCACGAGTGCCTTCGGCGGCAGTTCTTCGGTCTGCAGTTCGACGAGTAGTGTTTGATTCATGATGTATTTATTCTGGACTCAGGCGGCGGCTTGTTCGGTCTTGGGCAGCATCGGGAAGCCCAGCTTCTCGCGCGAATCGTAATAGGCCTGGGCGACGAGGCGCGACAGGGTGCGCACGCGGCCGATGTAGGCGGCGCGCTCCGTGACGGAAATGGCGCCCCGTGCATCCAGCAGGTTGAAGCTGTGCGATGCCTTCATGATCTGCTCGTACGCCGGCAGCGTGAGGGCCAGTTCGATCAGGCGCTTGGCTTCGCTCTCGTGGTTGGCGAAGGCCTGGAACAGCAGGTCCGTGTTCGAATGCTCGAAGTTGTAGGTCGACTGCTCGACTTCGTTCTGGTGGAAGACGTCGCCGTACGACAGGCTCTTCTTTTCGCCATTCTCTTCCCACTCCGTCCACACGAGGTCATAGACGTTCTCGACGCCCTGCAGGTACATCGCCAGGCGCTCGATGCCGTACGTGATCTCGCCCAGCACGGGCTTGCAATCGAGGCCGCCGACCTGCTGGAAGTAGGTGAACTGCGTGACTTCCATGCCGTTCAGCCAGACTTCCCAACCGAGGCCCCAGGCGCCGAGGGTCGGGCTTTCCCAGTCGTCCTCGACGAAGCGCACGTCGTTCTTTTTCAGGTCCAGGCCCAGCGCTTCCAGAGAACCGAGGTACAGGTCGAGGATGTTTTCCGGCGCCGGTTTCAGGACGACCTGGTACTGATAATAGTGCTGCAGGCGGTTCGGGTTCTCGCCGTAGCGGCCGTCCTTCGGGCGGCGCGACGGCTGCACGTAGGCGGCGCGCCAGGGTTCCGGTCCGATCGCGCGCAGGAAGGTGCCGGTGTGGAAGGTGCCCGCGCCGACTTCCATGTCGTACGGCTGGAGCAGGGCGCAACCCTGCTTGTCCCAGTAGGTTTGCAGAGTCAGGATGATTTGTTGGAATGTGAGCATATTATCGGCTTGGTGCTAGCGGCTTGGCGCCGAGGCGTCGCGCGCACGGATGCGCGAACACGGTGGGTTTGCTAAAACACCAATTCTAGCGGGTTTTACTGATTGGCTTGAAGTGAATCGCTTATTTTATCCGGTCGTCTGCCGCCGCCGTCCCGCGAGCCAGGCGGCGCCCAGCAGCAGGGCGCCCAGGGCCAGGAACAGCAGGTTGCCGAAGCGGATGTACGGCGTGCTGCCGGCCATGCCCTGCACCGTCGCCACCAGCGTGCCCTGGCGGTAGAACGGCAGCAGCGCGGTCACGTTCCCGCGGCCGTCGATGACGGCGGTGGCGCCGTTGTTCGTCGCGCGCAGCATCGGGCGGCCCGTCTCGAGCGTGCGCATGCGCGAGATCTGCAGGTGCTGCGGGATCGCCACCGATTCGCCGTACCATGCCAGGTTCGACACGTTCAGCAGCACGGTGGCCGGACGCGCTTCCGCGCGCAGGTTGTGCGCGATCTCTTCACCGAACACGTCTTCGTAGCAGACGTTCGGCAGCACCAGCTGGTCCTTGACGGCGAACGGCGCCTGCACGGCCGGGCCGCGCGTCATGTCGCCCAGCGGGATCTGCATCAGGTCCGTGAACCAGCGGAAGCCGGGTGGCACGAATTCGCCGAACGGGACCAGATGGTGCTTGTCGTAGCGGTAGCTTTGTCCCTGCGGGCCGATGCCGGCCACGCTGTTCGCGTAATCGTCGTCGCCGTTGCCGAGCGGGATGCCGAACATGAACGTGCTGCCGGTGCGCGCCGCATAGTCGTGGAACGTCGCCAGGTAATCGGGCGGCAGATAGCGGGCGAGGATCGGTATCGCGGTTTCCGGCGCGGCGATCAGGTCGGCGGGCGCGGCCGTCATCATGTCGCGGTAGCGCACGAGGATGTCCACCAGGTGGGCCCGGTCGAATTTCTCCTGTTGGGGGATATCGCCCTGCAGCAGGCGCACGGTGAGCGGTTTGCCGGCGGGTTCGGCCCAGGCGACGTGCGTCAAGCCCCAGCCGGCCAGCAGCAGCGCGGCGAACAGGCCGATCGCCGGCAGCTTGCGGCGCTGGGTCAGCATCGCGATGCAGCCCGAACAGACGGCCACCAGCACGCCGATGCCGTACACGCCGAGGATGGGGGCAAAGCCGGCCAACGGCGCCGTCACGTGCGCATAGCCGGACGCCGCCCAGGGAAAGCCGGTGAACACCCAGCCGCGCATCCATTCCGAAACGCCCCAGCAAACTGGGAAGACGAGCAGCAGGAAGGCGGGCACCGGCAGCGACCAGCGTTTGCGCAGCCATGACGCACTGCCTGCCGCGAACGCGCCGAACAGTCCCATATACAGGCCCAGCAGGGCGATGGCGATGGCGGACAGCGCGGCCGGCAGGCCGCCGAAGCGGTTCAGCGCGATGTATAGCCAGTGCATGCCGGCCACCGACCAGCCGAAGCCGAACGCCCAGCCGAGGAACACGGCGCGGCGGGTCGAACTGCCCATGCCGACCTGGTAGAACAAATAGGCGAGCGCCACGAACTGGATCGGCCACCAGCCGAACGGTTCGAACGAGAACAGGCTCAAGGCACCGGCCAGCGCCGCCACGACAAGGCCCATGACGCTCGGCCGCGTGCCGCGCAGCGCCGGGTCGGGCGCCACGGCGGGCTTGCGGCGGCGCCGCAGGTTCAGACTGGATTCCAACACCGCAGGTCCCGCGTCAATCGTGATCGTCGTCGGCGGCCGGGAGTTTTTCGACCAGCAGCACGTGGATCTGGCGCGCGTCGGCGCGCAGCACTTCGAAACGCAGGTTCTCGAGGTCGAAGACTTCGCCCTTGTGTGGCATGCGGCCCAGGTGGCTGGCGACGAGGCCGCCGATGGTGTCGACGTCGTCCTCGGGCAGGTCGGCGCCGATTTCCTCGTTGAACTGCTCGATCTCCGTCAGCGCCTTCACGCGCCAGCGCGGGCCGTGCTGGCCCTCCTTGATGGAGAGGATGTTGTCCTCTTCCTCGTCGAAGTCGTACTCGTCCTCGATGTCGCCGACGATCTGTTCCAGCACGTCCTCGATGGTGATCAGGCCGGCCACGCCGCTGTACTCGTCGACGACGATGGCCATGTGATTGTGGTTCGCGCGGAAGTCGCGCAGCAGGACGTTCAGGCGCTTCGATTCCGGGATGAAGATCGCCGGGCGCAGCATGTCGCGCACGTCGAACGATTCTTCCGCGTAGTAGCGCAGCAGGTCCTTGGCGAGCAGGATGCCGACCACTTTGTCGCGTTCGCCCTCGATCGCGGGGAAGCGCGAGTGCGCCGTTTCCAGCACGATCGGCAACCACTCCTCGATCGGCTTGGTGATGTCGATCACGTCCATCTGGGAGCGCGGGATCATGATGTCGCGCACCGACAGGTCGGACACCTGGAACACGCCTTCGATCATGGAGAGGGCGTCGGCGTCGATGAGGTTGCGTTCGTGGGCGTCGTGCAGCACTTCGAGCAGCTCGGCGCGGTTTTCGGGCTCGGGGGAAATCAGTGCGGTCAGCCGTTCGAACAGCGATCGGTGGGTTTTAACGTCCGAACGGACGTCAGCAGGGTGCTCGGGCATAGTTGGCGTGAAGCCGTTGTTGCGATGGGCCATAGGATACACCAAAAGCCGACGTGCCTGATTTTTATGCAGCACTGGGGTGCAAGCGGACCCGGCCCATCCGCGCTATGCTGGTCGTTGGCAGTATGGCCATGACTCGTGCGCCATTGCTTTTGGTATTCATCCTATAGTTGGCAATCTGCTACGGAAAGGAACCCCCATGCCCGCCTTGAACGTCAACGGCACCACGACCGACCTCGACGTCCCCGACGATATGCCCCTGTTATGGGCCATCCGCGATGTGCTCGGCCTCACCGGCACCAAGTTCGGCTGCGGCGTCGCCCTGTGCGGCGCCTGCACCGTGCACCTGGACGGCCAGGCGATCCGCTCGTGCGTGACGCCCGTGTCGGCCGCGGCCGGCAAGAAGATCACGACCATCGAGGCGATCGGCAACGACCCGGTCGGGGCCAAGGTGCAAGAGGCGTGGCGCAAGATCGACGTCGTCCAGTGCGGCTACTGCCAGTCGGGCCAGATCATGTCCGCCACCGCGCTGCTGCACGCGACCCCGAAGCCCGGCGACGCCGACATCGACAACGCCATGGCCGGCAATATTTGCCGCTGTGGGACTTATAACCGCATCCGCAAGGCGATCAAGATCGCCGCGGGCCAGGCATGACAGGGGGCGACCGCATGGACCAAATGACTAAAGCACCCGTTTTGAACAAGCGCCGCCAACTGCTGAAGGCCGGCGGCGTGGCCGGCGGCGGCCTGCTGTTCGGCTTTTCGCTGTTCGGCTGCAGCAAGCCGGGCGACATGCCGTCCGACGACCGCAAGGAACCGCCGTCCGAGAAGGCCGTCGGCCAGGCCTCGACCGCCATGACCAACGAGCCGCCGGGCCTCGCCCACGACGCGTTCATCCGCATCGACCGCGACGGCATCGTCACCCTCATCATCCACAAGGTCGAAATGGGGCAGGGCACGTTCACGTCGCTGCCGATGCTGCTGGCCGAGGAACTGGGCGCCGATCTCTCCAAGGTGAAGCTGGAGCAGGCGCCCGCGAACAATTCGCTGTACGCCGACGCGCTGCTGGGCGGCCAGGTGACGGGCGGCTCGACGTCGATCCGGTCCACGTATAAACCGCTGCGCGAGGCCGGCGCCAAGGTCCGCACGGTGCTCGTGCAGGCGGCCGCGAAGAACTGGAACGTGGATCCGGGCGACCTGAAAGTCGTGGCCGGGACGATCCGCCACGAGGCGTCGAACCGGTCGGTGCATTTCGGCGAGGTCGTGGACGCGGCGTCGCAACTGAAGTTTCCGGCCGAGGTCAAGCTCAAGGACGCGTCCACGTTCGCGCTGGTCGGCAAGCCGGTCAAGCGGCTCGACTCGCCGGCGAAGGTCAACGGGTCCGCGCAGTTCGGCATCGACGCGCGCCTGCCGAACATGGGGATCGCCGCGGTCGCCGCGTCGCCCGTCATGGGCGGCAAGGTGACGGCAGTCGACGAGCAGAAGGCGATGGCCGTGAAAGGCGTGCGCCAGGTGCTGCGCATCGAGGGCGCGGTGGCCGTCGTGGCCGACCATTTCTGGGCCGCGAAACAGGGCCTGGCGGCGGCCGCGCCGCGCTTCGACGACGGCGCCAACGCCAACGTCAGCCTGGCCGGCATCGTCGCCGACATGATGAAGGTGTCGCAAAACACGGGCGCCGTCGCCACCGACAAGGGCGACGCGTTGAAGGCGCTGGACGCCGGGCCGGGCCGCCGCATCGACGTTGTCTACGAGGTGCCGTTCCTCGCGCACGCGACGATGGAGCCGATGAACTGCACGGTCGACCTCAAAGCCGACGGCTGCGACATCTGGGTCGGCACGCAGGTGCCGGCGCTGGCGCAGGGCGCGGCCGCGAAGCTCACCGGGCTGCCGCTCGAGAAGGTGCGCGTGCACAACCACTATATCGGCGGCGGCTTCGGGCGCCGGCTCGAAGTCGACAACGTGATCCAGGCCGTGGCATTCGCCAAGCTGGCCAAGGGCCCGCTGAAGATCATCTGGACCCGCGAGGAAGACATCCAGCACGATATGTACCGGCCCTATTACGTCGACCGCATGTCCGCGCGCATCGACGACAAGGGCATGCCCGTGGCCTGGTTCCATCGCGTGACGGGATCGTCGATCATGGCGCGCTTCGCGCCGCCGATGGTCAAGAACGGCGTCGATCCGGATGCCGTGGAGGCCGCGGCCGACCTGCAGTATTCGATTCCCGCCATCCGCGTGGAATACGTGCGCCACGAACCGCCCGGCCTCGCGACGGCGTTCTGGCGCGGCGTCGGCCCCACGCACAATGTGTTTGTCGTCGAGAGTTTCATCGACGAGCTGGCGTATGCGAGCAAGACGGACCCGGTCGCGTTCCGCCGTTCGCTGCTGCAGAAATCGCCGCGCACGCTGGCGGTGCTGAACCTGGCGGCCGGGAAGGCCGGCTGGGGCAAGCCATTGAAACCGGTCGCGGGACGCAAGCTGGGGCGCGGCGTCTCCACGCAGTTCGCGTTCGGCAGTTACATGGCGCAGGTGGCGGAGGTGTCGGTGGGACCGGACGGCGACGTGCGCGTGCACCGCGTCGTGTGCGCGGTGGACTGCGGCCAGAACGTCAACCCGGACACCATCGTCGCGCAGATGGAGGGCGGTATCGTGTTCGGCGCCAGCGCGGCGTTGTGGGACGAGGTGACGGTCGAGAAGGGGCGGGTGCAGCAGACGAACTTCTCCGACTACCGCGTGATGCGCATGCCGGAAGCGCCGATCGTGGAAGTCTATATCGTGAACAGCCACGACGACCCGGGCGGCATCGGCGAGCCGGGAACGGCGGGGATTGCGCCGGCGTTGGCGAATGCGGTGTTCGCGGCGACGGGGAAGCGGATTCGGAAGCTGCCGATTGGGGAACAGCTTAAAAAAGCGTAGGGTGTTGCCGTAGGGTGGGCTCCCCGAGCCCACCCTACGCGACTAACGTCGATATAATTTACTCGTTCTCCGCGTACGGATCCGGATACCCGAGCACTTCCATGATGTCGCGCTCGAGCTGTTCCATCTCTTCCGCTTCCTCGTCCGTCTCGTGGTCGAAGCCTTGCGCGTGCAGCACGCCGTGCACGACGAGGTGGGCCGCATGTTCCTCGACCGTCTTCTTCTGCTCGTTCGCTTCGCGCTGCAGGACGTCCGTGCACAGCACGATGTCGGCCTGCGTCGGTTCGTCGTCGGCGAGTTCCGCGCCCTCGTTGTACGCGAACGTGAGCACGTTGGTGGCGTAGTCCTTGCCGCGGTAGTCGCGGTTGAGAAGCTGGCCTTCGGCCGCGTCGACGAAGCGGATGGCCAGTTCGGCCGGGCCGAGGAGGGACGCCTGCACCCAGCGCTCGACCAGCGCGGGCGTGATGTCCGCTTCAAGGCGGGTGTCGGGGTACTGGACGTCCAGTTCGAGGTTATGCTTTTTTGCGGACATGGCGGGTAGCAGCGGGTTTGTTCAACGGGGCACCCGACAGGGTGCCCGGTAATGCGCCGAGTTCCTGCATCGACGCGGCTTTCTCGTAGGCGTCGACGATGCGCGCCACCATCGGATGGCGCACGACGTCGGCGCTGGAGAACTTGGTGAAGGCGATGCCGCGCACGTCCTTGAGCACGTGCATGGCGTCGACGAGGCCGCTCCGCTGCGTCTTGTGCAGGTCGACCTGGGTGACGTCGCCCGTGACGACGGCCTTGCTGCCGAAGCCGATCCGGGTCAGGAACATCTTCATCTGTTCGGCCGTCGTGTTCTGCGCTTCGTCCAGGATCACGAACGCGTGGTTCAAGGTGCGGCCGCGCATGAACGCGAGCGGGGCGATCTCGATCACCTGCTTCTCGAACAGCTTCTGCGTGCGGTCGAAGCCGAGCAGGTCGTACAGCGCGTCGTACAGCGGACGCAGGTAAGGATCGACTTTTTGCGCGAAGTCGCCGGGGAGGAAGCCCAGGCGCTCGCCCGCTTCCACGGCCGGACGCGTCAGGATGATGCGCTTGACGGCGTCGCGTTCGAGGGCGTCGACGGCGCAGGCGACGGCGAGATAGGTCTTGCCGGTGCCGGCCGGGCCGATGCCGAAGCTGATGTCGTGTTCGAGCACCGCCTTCAGGTACTGGATCTGGTGCGGCGTGCGGCCGCGCAGGTCGTGGCGCCGCGTCTTGAGCATCGGGCTGACCAGCTCCGCGTCATCGGCCGCGCCATCGATCTTGTCGGCTTCCTCGGTGACCGCGGCGCCGGGTTCCTTCGGCGGCGGCGCGTCGGACTCCGCGGCCTTGGGTTTCAGGCCGGCGCGCTGTTCCACGAGCGCCAGTTGCACCTCCTCGATCGGTACGACCTTGTCGGCCACGGCATAGAAGCGTTCGAGCAGTTCGACGGCACGCTGTGCATTGGTGCCGCTGACGATGAAGCGTTCGCCGCGCCGGAAGATGGTCACGTCGAGGGCGGCCGAGATCTGGCGCAGGTTCTCGTCGAGCGGTCCGCAAAGGTGGGCGAGCCGCGTGTTGTCGAGCGGCTCGGGGGTGAAGTACGAAGGCTGGGTGGGTGTTTTCAACTGGCTTTGGCAATCGTGTCAATGCTGGCGACCAGGTCGCCGCGCAGGGTGTAATCGAGGCTCTCGGTGATGCGCACGTCGACCAGCTGGCCGACGAGCGCCTCGCTGCCGGCGGCGCCCGGGAAGAAGTTGACGACGCGGTTGTTCTCGGTGCGGCCCTGGAGCTCGCCGCCGCCTTTCTTGGACGGGCCCTCGACCAGGATGCGCTGCACGGAGCCGACCATGCCGGCACTCGTCTTGCGCGTGTTGGCGTCGATTTGTGCCTGCAGGCGCTGCAGGCGCGCCAGCTTGACGTCGTGCGGGGTGTCGTCTTCCAGGTTGGCGGCCGGCGTGCCGGGGCGCTTGCTGAAGATGAAACTGAAGCTGTTGTCGAAGCCGACGTCTTCCACGAGCTTCATCATCGCCTCGAAATCGGCGTCCGTCTCGCCCGGGAAGCCGACGATGAAGTCGGACGAGATCGAGATGTCTGACCGCACCGCCTTGATGCGGCGGATGATCGATTTATATTCCAGGCCCGTATAGCCGCGCTTCATCGCCTGCAGGATCCGGTCGGAACCGTGCTGCACCGGCAGGTACAGGTGGTTGACCAGCTGCGGGATCTTCGCGTACGCGTCGATCAGGCGCTGGGTGAATTCCTTCGGGTGGCTGGTGACGAAGCGCAGGCGCTCGATGCCGGGAATCTCGGCCACGTATTCCAGCAGCAGGGCGAAGTCGGCGATGTCCCCGCTTTCCATCGCGCCGCGGTAGGCGTTCACGTTCTGGCCCAGCAGCATGATCTCCTTGACGCCCTGCGCGGCCAGGCCGGCGACTTCCGTCAGCACGTCCTCGAAGCGCCGCGAGACTTCCTCGCCGCGGGTGTAGGGCACCACGCAGTAGCTGCAATATTTGCTGCAGCCTTCCATGATCGACACATAGGCGACGGGGCCGTCGACCTTGGCCGGGGGCAGGTGGTCGAACTTTTCGATTTCCGGGAAGCTGATGTCGACCTGGGCCGCGCCCGTGTGGCGGCGCAGCTGGATCATCTGGGGCAGGCGGTGCAGCGTTTGCGGGCCGAAGACCATGTCCACGTGCGGCGCGCGCTTGACGATGGCCTCGCCCTCCTGCGACGCGACGCAGCCGCCCACGCCGATGATCAGGTCGGGCTTCGATCGTTTGAGTTCCTTGAGGCGGCCTAGGTCGGAAAACACTTTTTCCTGCGCCTTTTCGCGCACGGAGCAGGTGTTGAACAGGATCACGTCGGCGTCATCCGGCGTGTCGGTGCGTACGAGCCCATCGGACGCGCCCAGCACGTCCGCCATCTTGTCCGAGTCGTACTCGTTCATTTGGCAACCGAAGGTCTTGATGAATACTTTTTTCTGCATGGAATGCTTCTGAGTGCTGATGCTTTGACAAGTGGAAGTTCAGTTTACCGTAAATCGGAATACGGGCCGGAAAAGCAGGTGCGTGCGACCGTGCGCGCCGGTGTTCTCGTACGCCGCGGAATTGAAACTTTCCACACATAAAGTTTTATACAGTCGGTTACATTGTTAAATCTTGTATTTTCCTTGCCAGCTGTTATCTTTAAAGTTGCCAACGCGACTCGGCTAAATTTCTCGTTGTGAATCAAATAGTTCGTGTAGCTCGGCAATTGCAAAATTAGTCCAAAAAAACACTTGCGTGCGCCACAATTCGTCACCATGTGCTGAAATGACTATGTGACAAGCTTTCCACAGGTTAGCTTGATTTCGGCCAATGAATTTTGTGCTCAGGTCGAGTGTGAACCAGGCATATGAGTTTGATAATTTGTCTGAAAAACAAGTGCATGTGGGAAGCGGGGGAGTGCAAAAAACCGCAGCGGCGACCGCAGTTCCGGTCGCGGCGCCCAGTCCGGCCACGCAGCCGCAACGTGCGGCTTACGAGTACGGGCAGGGTTCCGACGCTGCATTGGGTTTTTCGCGCTTCCCGCCAAGGGAGCGCACGCGGTCCGGTCGCGTTGCCGGCAGGTCAGGCGAATGCCTGGTCAGTCGATCACGCAGTCCGGGAACTTATGTTGACGAAACTTAGTCATTAAACACGGTTCGTAAAAGAACTATTTTAACCACTCACGAGGTCATCATGGCACATCATGCTTTGTCATCGCAGGAAAGCTACAATCCGAACCACTTGCTGGACATTCTGCTCGGCAAAATGCAGTTGAAGAACGATGCAGCGCTGTCGCGCATGCTGGAAGTCGCGCCTCCGGTGATCAGCAAGATCCGTCACCACCGCCTGCCCGTCGGCGCTTCGTTGCTGATCCGCATGCATGAAGTGACCGGCATGAGCATCCGCGATCTGCGTGACCTGATGGGCGACCGTCGCACCAAATATCGTCTGTCGGACGCTCAAGGCCGCCCGAAGCCTGAGGAGAAAGCTGCACAGCAAGCTGCCCAGCAGGCCGCGCAACAGCAACAAGGTCAGCCGCAAGGTCAATCGGCTCAATCGCAATCGAACGACGCTTCGCCATCGTCCAAGCCGTCGGGTAACTATGCGCACTGAGGCTGCGGGCGTGACAGCCGGTCCTGTCATGCCTGCGGCCAGACCCGGCAGCGAAGCTTGCCTTCGCTGCCGTCACCACCGCCGACCATCCCCGGCCTGAACGCGATGTTTCAAGTCATCAGGATGGTCGACATCTCGCCGAACTGCAATTCCGTCTCCCGGAAAAGGTGCAAATAGGCTTCTTCATTCAAACCCATCGCATCCCAGGCCACGCTGGACACGCGCGGCACCAGCTCGTCGTCTTCGCCCGCGAGATCGAGGGCGTGCACGATGGCATTGGCCACGTGCACGATCGCCGCCAGGAATCCCGCACCGTGGGTGTCGGGCGTGTGGTGGTAGGCGATCACCTGGCGCATGGTGCTCGAGAAATTCCAGTGGTCGGCCAGCGCGACCCCGGCGTCGACGTGGTCGATGCCGAGTACGGCCCGTTCGGCGTCCTGCCAATCGCCGCCATGTTCCGCGTGCCATGCCACGACCTGGTCATAGGCATCCGGATGGCCCGTCACCAGCACGAGCCTGCCGATGTCGTGCAGCAAGCCGGCCGTAAAGGCAATGTCCTGATTAAAACGCATCCGACGCGCCAGCGCACGTGCGCACGCGGCCGTGGCGATCGAATGGCGCCAGAACGATTTATCGTGGAATCCGGCGCACTGTCCGCTCGGAAAGCAACCGGTGATGGCGGCCGCCGTGATCAGGTTGCGCGTCGTCTGGAAGCCGAGAAAGGTAATGGCTTGCTGGATCGTCGTGACCTTGACCTGCAGGCCGTAGGACGACGAATTGGCCAGGCGCAAGGTCTTGGCCGTCAAGGCCTGGTCGTACGACACCTTTTTCGCCAGTACCGAGATGTCGATGTCTTCCTGCTCTATGCTGCTGAGCAACTCCATGACGACGGCGGGCAGCGAGGGCAGGTCTTGCACGCCGGCCGCCAACTGTTCGGGCGTCAGGCGGTTCATGCGGCCACCTCGCGCTCCAGGCGATAGTCTTCCACATAGCGGCGCAGGATGCCGGTGGCCCAGTCGCCGAGATCGTCGCGGTCGTGTTTGCGGAACACATGATCGAGCCGCGCCCGGACCGCTACCGGATCGATGGGCGCCGCCGCCGGGACAGCCTGCACGATCGGCAGCACGTCGATGCCGTGCCTCCCCAGCGATGCGAGCATGGATTCCGTCAGGACGACGCCCTGCGCCAGCAATACATTTCCCTTGCCGTCGCGTACGACGTCGGACAACACCATGCCCGGACGGGTCTCGGCCAGCGGCGTGAGCTGGAAAGGACCACTCATGCTTCCCTCTTTTGTTTTTTGTAATGTATTGATATTACCATCGGGTAAGGCGGGTGTGAGCGGACGGTGGCCCGGATGTTGTAAACCTGTCGCGCCGCCTTAATGCTTTCTTAATCCGGGCAAGGTACGATGCCCGGATGACCAGACAACGCTACATTGCTCTTTTAAGAGGCGTAAATGTCGGGCGGGCGAAACGCATTGCCATGGCCGACCTGCGCAAACTGATCGCGGATCTCGGCTACGACGACGTGCGCAGCCTGCTCAACAGCGGGAACGTCGTGTTCACCGGTCCGGCGAAGTCCCATGACGCCGTGGCGGCCGAGATCGAAGACGCGCTCGTGCTCAAGCTCGGCGTGGCCTCGCGCACGCTCGTACTCGATTGTGACGAACTGGACGGGATCATATCGTCCAATCCCTTGCTGGAACTGGCGACCGACCATTCGCGCCTGCTGACCTTCATCCTCGCCGCCCCTCATCCGCGCGACGCCGTCGCGGCGTTGTGCGGCCAGGACTGGCGTCCGGGCGCGGTGGCGCTGGGCGAGCGGGCCGCATATGTATGGTGCCCCGGCGGCATTCTCGACAGTACGGCCGCCGCGGCGCTGGGCAAGCAGTTGGGCGACGCGACGACGGCGCGCAACTGGGCCACATTGAGCAAATTGCATGCGCTGTGCCAGGAATTGCCGGCCTAATTGTTATTGGTCGAAACGGATTCAAAAAAAGGCCTTGAAATCGGCCGATCCGTTTCCATATGTTTTTCTTGATGCCGACGCGTTCCGCGTTTCTTAAAAGCACTTCACAAATGAAAACGGCGCCTCACGGCGCCGTACTTTCCGCGTCTTGCGGAACAGTTCAGGATTCGATCCTTATTTAAATTTCTCACTGCTGTCGCGGCTGGCCCGATAACCGATCAGGATCAGGCCGACCAGCATCATGGCAAATACTTCCGGTTCCGGAAGTTCGGACATCGAAGGGAAAGGTGGTGCCACCACTTCGTTGCGACTTACCGTCGATGGATCGGTCACGCCGCGCGTGCGGACGACAGCGTGAGTGTTGTCGAGGTCAATAGCGGCGGCCTGGACGGCGCCGCCCATCAAGAGACTGAGCGTTGCGGCGAGTACGTATCGTTTCACGGTCATTCCTTATCAATGCATTGTCTGGCAATGGCTGACGTCATCCGCGCGACCGTTGGCGGCGTCATGCGGATGCCCCAGCATAGCAAAAATGCGCTATGCATCGCGTCCGTTACGTGCAGGTAAAGCATGATAAACAGATGGCAAAGTTAATCATTTTTAAATAAAACAAACGCAATTAATTAATCGTCTGGCTATTGATAAAAAGCCAAACATGAATCGGTTTATTGCGGTTTCTTTATTGGATGTGTGAGATGGACAATGAAATGAGATGCCAGATTGATCACCCGTGTTGCGATTCAAAATTTTTTCCGCGCACGGTATACACGTCGCTTTTCTTTGCGAGTATAGTCTCCATATCCCCATTGCCTTCGGGCATCAAAATAATATCAAACGCACACGTTTGAATACCCCGCGGTCCCCGCACCGCCGCCTTTCGCGTCCACTCGGCACTTCGAAAGGCACGCAATTCCGCAGTATCACGCACCTTCGACTTTGTAAGAGTACCGATATGCCCAATTTTGCCCGACTTCAAATTGCCTTTAAGAATGTTTATGTCCGGATCTTGACTGCCGTAATGCTCGGCGTGCTGACGGGCTGGGCAATCTACAAGGCCGATATCCCGCAGGATCCATCGCCGGTCGTCTACTCGCAGAATATTTCCGAAATCACCCAACTGGTCGCCCAGAGGGACCGACTCGACTACCTGCTGGTCGCGAAGCCGCTGTCCGATTCGCCGCGCTATATCTTCAAATTCAAGGACGCGCCGCAACTCCACGTGGTGAAGGTGCCGAGCACGTCGCACCTGTCGCTGGAGCGCGAAGTGCTGCTCAAGAACGCGATCCCGTATTCCATTGCCAAGGACGAATACCTGGCGTCGCACAAGGCCGTCCTGCAGGACGAGGGCGAAGGCGTCGGTGCCGACGTGCTCGACTTCCTGAAGCGCCACGCGCTCGACATCACCGTGCTCGCCGTGATCCTGTACGCGATGAAATTCGGTATCCCCGGCATGGGCATGAGCAGCCAGCTGATTACGCCGGACAAGCTCAAGGGCAGCCTGGACGACCTGATCGGCATGGAAGACATCAAGCAGGAAGTGCTGCACCTGGAAGACATGATCCGCAACCGCGAGCTCTATAAAGAGCACAACATCGACAAGCCGTTCAACGTCATGCTGACGGGGCCGGCCGGTACGGGCAAGACGAAGCTGGTGGGCTACCTGGCCAAGCGCCTCGACATCCCGCTGATCCAGGCCTCTGGTTCGGCGCTGGAATCGGGCTATGTCGGCGGCGGTTCCAAGGCGTTGAATGCGCTGTACCGCAAGGCGTCGGGCAAGGGCCGCTGCATCATCTTCCTGGATGAAGCGCAAAGCCTGTTCATGCCGCGTGGCCGCAGCGAAAAGAAATGGGAAGACGACACGGCCAACACGCTGCTGGGCCTGCTGGACGGCGTCAAGAGCGACAAGGGCGCGGGCGTGATCTGGGTCGTCGCGTCGAACTTCGACGATGCGTCGTCGGAGATGGACGAAGCGATGCTGCGCCGCTTCTCCGTGAAGATCAATTTCCGCCTGCCGAACAAGGCCGAGCGCCGCGAATTGCTGCGCAGCTTCCTGTCGCGCAAGAAAGAAGGCCTGGTGGATTGGGCCGACGTCGACCTGGACCAGGTCGCGGAAATGACGCAAAACCTGAGCCCGGCGCTGCTGGAAACCGTGGTCGAGCGCGCGTCGATGATCTCGATCCAGGAAAAGGCGATCATCAACACCGACCTGCTGTTCCGCGCCTACGAGCGCGCCACGATCGGCCTGACCGACCGCGCCACGACGGCCGAGAAGCACAAGCAGCGCGAGCGCATCGCCGTGCACGAACTGGGTCACTTCTTCATGCAGATCGACCCGTACCTGCGCGCCGGCATGAGCCTGGCCGAGGTCAAGGAAAAGTCGCATCTGCTGAAGATCAGCACGGAAGCGGTGTCCAAGATCGGTGCGCTGGGCTATGTGCTGCAATCCGGCGACGACATGTCGCTGCGCACGCTGGAAGAGATGGAGCGCGACGTGATCGGCCTGTACGGCGGCGTGGCGGCGGAAGAACTGTTTTATGGCGCACGCGGCATCTCCGTGGGCAGCCAGAACGACATCGAAAAGATCACGAAGATGCTGAACCTGATGGTCGGCCGCCTGTCGATGTATTCGCGCGCCAAGATCGACTACAGCCAGCTTGCCAATGACGCGTCCGGCGAGCACACCCTGCGCCAGGTCGAGGAGAAATCGGACGAGCTGTACAACTACACGCTGAATTCGATCCGCGACTACGAGGACGTGATCGTATCGATCAAGGACACGCTGCTCGACCAGTACGTGCTGTCGAAGGACGCCGTGTTCGACCTGCTGGAACAACATCAGGCGTTGATGACCGGCCTCAACGCGCCGCGCCACGCGAGCCTGAAGCTGTGCGCCGAGGAAGCAGCTGTGGCCTGAGCAAAGATGAGTGGTTGTTTGATGGTCTTGAGGTAGCACTCAAGTTAATGCGGCGGACAACGATGTCCGCCGTTTTTTTGCGCCTGGTTATTGCTCTCATGCAATAATGTCCACATCGAGACGGAAGCGGAACAGCATGAGCTACATCATCGAGGTGACGGTGCCGCCCCTGCCGCACGAGGACGGCCTGGCATGGCAGGCCGCCGACGCGTTGCGCGCGAGCCAGGAGGATGAGACGGGCAGGCATCCCGTGCTGGTCCGGCTGCACGATGTCCTCACGGCGGTGTATCCGTGCATGTCGCGTTACCCCGATGGCGACCCGCCGCTGGACGAGTGTCCGTGGTCGGACGGGCCCCTGATCGGCAATGTCGGCAGCCGGATGGCGGTGTTTGGGCTGAACGGCGGGGCACAACAGGCTGTCGCCGCCCGCTTCGTGGTCGATGCCGCCACCATGCTGGGATTGACCGTGCTCGATCCCCAGGTCGGCAAGGTCTACCGGCCCGATCCTGAACGTGCCGACACCCGTTTTTTCGTGGCCGTGCACGGCGTGCCGCGCGGCGTGAACAAGGAGCGGGTCGCGTCCCGGCTGGCGCAGGTTTTTGGCCGCGACCCTGCGCAGGTCAGCGCGATGCTCGACCTGCCGACGGCCATTGTCAGGACAGGCATCGAGGGCGTCGCCGCACTGCAATACCGCCACACGCTGCTGAAGCTCGGCTGCAACGTCAGCATGGCGCCCGAGGTTGCCGGACTACCGATCTTCATGGACGGCGGCAACCGGCCCGCCGACCTGCAGCGCCTGCGCGCCGCCGCCGAGCGGGGCCAGCCACAGGCCCAGCGGGCGCTGGGCTTTTTGTACTCGCGCGGCATCGACGGTCCGCAGGACAGCGCGCAGGCCGCCAGGTGGTTTGAACTGGCGGCCCGGCAGGGCGATCCGACCGCGCAAAAGGCGCTGGCGCTGCGCTACCAGAAAGGCGATGGCGTGCCGCTGAGCCATGCCCGGGCGCTCGAATGGATGCGCAAGGCTGCCGAGCAGGGCGACGTCGATGCGCAGTCGGACGTCGCCTCGCGCTACCTGGCGGGCCAGGGCGCCGCGCCCGACGTCGCCGAGGCACTCCGCTGGTATCGCCTTGCGGCGCAGCAGGGACATGTACGGGCCTGTTACCGGCTGGGGCAGCTCCTGCGCGACGCCGCCACGCCCGGCGCCGATCCCGTGGAGGCGGCCGCCTGGCTGGCAAAGGCGGCGGCCTGGGGCGACGCTGATGCCCAGGTGGCGTATGGCGAGATGTTCCGGTCCGGGCAGGGCGGCTTGGCGCGCGACCGTGCGCTCGCCTTTTCCTGGTTTTTGCGCGCTGCCGGGCAAGGCGACGGGACGGCCATGGCCTACGTCGCGCTTTGCTACGAAGCAGGCGAGGGCGTGGAGCAGGACGAAGCGCAGGCCCTGCGCTGGTGCCGCAAGGCGGCCGAGTCGGGCAACGCGTGGGGGCAGGGCCGCCTCGGGCGCCATTACGACGAAGGCGGTCTGCTGCCCCAGGACCGGCGTCAGGCCTTCACCTGGTACGAGCGGGCGGCCGGGCAGGATTACGCGGACGCGCAATGCCGCCTGGCCGCGCTCAGCCTGGAGGGCTGGGGCGTCGAGGGCGTGGACGGCCGCCAGCAGGCCTTGTTCTGGCTGCGTAAGGCGGCCGCTGCCGGCGACGAACCGGCACGGGCCATGCTGGCGCGCTTGCGCGGCTGATGTCGTTTGTCTGGCAGACATCGCCAGGGCCGCCTGTTTTATTGCTTCGTTATTCCGGCCGCCGCACGACGCGGATCTTGCCGCTGCCGCCACCGCCGCAGAAGAAGCGGTCCACGCCGTCGGACTCGAGACCGGACACCAGCACGCCGGGAGGCATGTCCACGCGCTGCAGCACGGCGCCGGTGCGCGGATCGACCTGGCGCAAATCGCTCTGTTCGTTTTCCCAGGTGGCGTGCCACAGTTCGCCGTTCAACCACGTCACGCCGGTGACGAAGCGCTTCGATTCGATCGTGTTCAGCACCGCCCCGGTCTCCGGATCGAGACGGTGGATCTTGCGTGCGCGGTGCTGGCCGATCCACAGCGAACCTTCGGCCCAGGTGAGGCCGGCACCGCCGTCTTCCGGCGTCGGGATGGTCGACACGACCGCGCCCGTGTCCGGGTCGATCTTCTGGATGCGGCTGTCCGCGATCTGGTACAGGTAGCGGCCGTCGAAGGCCGTGCCCGCATGGGCCTGGACCTCGAGGGAGCGCTGCAGCTGGCCGCTGTCGGGATCGACCGCGTTCAGGTGGTCGCCGGAGGCGAACCAGAGCTGCTTGCCGTCGAAGGAGACGCCGTGCACGCCGGGCTTGTCGTCGAAGGGTCCGTATTCGCGGACGATGTGGGCGGATGTCGTTTTCATGTGCTCATTCTATGGAACGCCCAGCGCGGTGGGGAGTAACAGGTTTGTCGCGAAACCGGGCAGGGGCGCCATCGACCAGCGGCGCGCGCGGCCTTGCCCGAACGGCTGGATCTTGCCGGCGGCCGCCAGCGCTTCCAGTGAACGCTGGATGGTGCGCTGGCTGGTGCCCAGTGCCAGCGCGAGCGCGGAGCTGGACCACGCCTCGCCATCCGCCAACAACGCCAGCACGGGCGCATGGTCGTCATCGACGGGGCGGACGAGCACCGCGACCTCGTGGCCATCGTGCGGCACCAATTGGAAGCCGCGCGGCGTCGCGCGCACGCCCGCGGCGCCGCGCAACACGGTACGCAGGCGGCCGATCTCGACGCGCAGGCGGGCGCGGTCCGTCTCGTCGGGATGGCGGATGCGGAAGGCGGCCAGGATCAGCGTGTCGCGCGGCGCGTCCTGCGGCCAGGCGCCGGCCAGCGTGCGGACCAGCGCGAACAGGACCGGCCGCCGGGCCAGCGCGATCTCCGTGCCGAGGTGGTGCACGGCATGCAGGCAGCCATTGACCACCAGCGCGGTGGAGGCCAGCAGCCGCTCCACGTCGTCGAGCAGCACGTCGCGCGGCCCAATCGGCGTGACGAGCCTTGCCGCCGGTGCGTCGAGCAGGCGCGCGGCCCAGTCGATCTCGGCGCCCAGTGCTGCGATACCTGCGGTGCGTGTGTGGGCGTGGGCGCGGACGAGCGCCGCGCGCGCCGCCTGCGCGCGCATGCGGCGCATCGCGATGCCGGCCGCGGTCAGCTCGTGCGCGGCACGCAGGGCGGGCGGCATGTGGGCCGGGTCCAGCGCGGCCAGGCCTTGTTCGGCATCGTCGAGGCGGCCCAGCAGCAGCAGGCGGCGGATCTCGAGGTAGCGGGCATGCGCCGCGTTGGCGTGGTCGCCGTGCTCTTCCAGCGTGCGGCGCGCGTCGGCGAGCAGCGTTGCGCAGGCACCGAGATCGCGCACGGCGAGCGCGATCTCGGCCTCCGCGAGCCGGCAACGTGCGCGCGCGACGGCTTCCTTCGCACCGAAGGCGCGCGCGGCGCGGCGCACCAGCAGGCGGGCGCGCGCGAGATCGCCCAGCTGCGCCATCGCGATGCCGCGCAACGCCAGCGCGGACGCGTCATCGCGCAAGGCGACGCGGGCCAGCGCGCCGAGCGGGTCGCCGCGCGCCAGCAACAGGGCCGCCGCCGTGATCATCGAGTCCATCGGAATCGCGCCAAACTTGTCACTCCCGTCGTGTGCCGTGCCGTCCCTAATATAGCACCGCACCTTCAACCACCAAAGGAACGACGATGATTACGCATCAGACGGGAACCCGGGACGAATGGCTGGCCGCGCGGCTGCGGCTGTGGGAAGCGGAGCGCGAGCTCACGCACCGCGGCGACGAACTGGCGCGCCAGCGGCAGGCCTTGCCCTGGGTCCGCATCGACAAGGACTACCGGTTCGATACCGAGGCCGGCGGCGCAGCGCTGGCCGACCTGTTCCAGGGCCGCTCGCAATTGCTCGTCTACCACTTCATGTTCGGCGTCGACTACACCGCGGGCTGTCCGTCCTGCTCGGCGATCGCCGACGGGTTCAACGGCATCGCCACGCACCTGGCCAACCACGACGTGATGCTGACGGCCGTGTCGCGCGCGCCGCAATCGAAGCTGCGCGCCTACAAGGAGCGCATGGGATGGTCGTTTCCGTGGGCGACCTCGCACCCGGGCGACGCCGCGGATTTCAACGCCGACTTCAATGTCTGGTTCACGGAGGCGCAGCAGCGCGAAGGCGGCATCGAGTACAACTACCGGCGCGAGCCGCCGATGCAGGCGCCTGCCAGGACCGACTGGACGACGCCGGACGGCGGCAGTCCGGCGGCGCTGCAGGCCGCGGCGACCGGCACCGACCTCGCCACCTACACGCGCGAGCGGCCGGGCCTCAGTGCGTTCGTGCTGGAGGACGGCGTCGTGTATCACACCTATTCGGCGTACGCGCGCGGCCTCGACGGGCTGTGGGGCATGTACCAATGGCTGGACCGCGCGCCCAGGGGCCGCAACGAGGAAGGCGTCTGGTGGCGCCGCCACGACGAGTATCCCGCGCGCTGATGGGGAGCATACCGATGCCCGGCGGGTGGACCATGGCGGCGCTCTGGCTGCCGATGTGCGGCCAGTCTTGGCTAGCCGCCATGGCCGGCTTTGCCCGGATGTGGGCGTTGACGATGGTGCCGATGATGCTGCCGCTCGCCGTGGCGCCCTTGCGGCGCTACCGGGCCACGCTGGACGGGACCGGAAGATGGCGGCCGTTCCTGCTCACGGTGGCGGCCGGACTGGCCTGGGCCGCTGCCTGGACGGCGTCGGGCGCGCCGCTGTACCTGGTCGGCACGGCCGTGGCGCAGGCGCTGCCGGGCCTGCCCGCGCTGGCGCGGATGATGCCCGTGATGGCGGCGGCGGCCGGCGTGGCGGGCGCCGGCTGGCACGTGGCATCGTGGTGCCGGCGTCCGTTGCATGCGCCCCGTGTGGAGCCCGGTCCGCCCGTCTGCGCCGCGGCGCTGTTGCACGGCGTGCGCCTGGGTGGCCATTGCGTGCGCAGGTGCGCGGGCCTGAGCGTCGCGCTGCTGGCCGCCGGCATCATGGAGACGGGGACGATGGTCTGCGCCATCGCCGTCGTGGCCGTGGAATCAGTGTGCCTGCGCGACCGCTAACCCGTCCAGCACGTGGCGCGTCATGCTGCGCGCCAGTTCGTGTTCGCCGACGAGCACCGTGCCGCCGGTCTCCGCGCGCAGCAGGCGCGCCTCTTCCTCGTTGTGCGTGCGGACCACGCAGCGGATGGCGGGGTTGAGGGCCTTGGCCGTTTCGATCATGGCGCGCACGTGGAACGTGTCCGGCGTCGCGATCACGAGCATGGCGGCGCGTGCGACGTGGGCCTGGATCAGCACGGCCGCATCGGCCGCGTTGCCGGCAACGGCCGGCTGGTCGCGCCGGCGCAGGTGGTCGACGATGTCGCGGTTCTGCTCCGCGACGACGTAGTGCACGCCCTGGCTGTCCAGTTCCTGCGCGATGCGCTTGCCCACGCGGCCGTAGCCGACCAGCACGACCTGGCCCGTCAGGCGCTCATGCGTGACCGTCATCGGCAGCTCGGCCAGCGGGTCGGGCGAGCGCGCCATCCTGCGCGTGCGCTCGTCGTCCGGGCGCAGCCAGTTCTGCAGCGGTCCGACCAGCTTGAATATCAGCGGATTCACGGCGATCGAGATGATGGCGCCGGCGAGGATCAGGTTCTGGCCCATCTCCGGCAGCAGGCCGAGCGAGATGCCGAGGGCCGCCAGGATGAACGAGAACTCGCCGATCTGCGCGAGGCTCGCGGACACCGTGATCGCAGTATTGAGCGGATAGCGTAGCGCGAGCACCAGGACGAACGCGGCGAGCGATTTGCCGACCAGGATGATGGCGACGACGCCCAGCACTTCCAGCGGGCTCTCGACCAGCACGCGCGGGTCGAACAGCATGCCGACGGAGACGAAGAACAGCACGGAGAACGCGTCGCGCAGCGGCAGCGTTTCTTCCGCCGCGCGGTGGCTCAGCTCCGACTCGCGCAGCACCATGCCGGCGAAGAAGGCGCCGAGCGCGAACGACACGCCGAACAGGTGCGACGAACCGTAGGCGATGCCGACGGCGGCCGCGATCACGGCCAGCGTGAACAGCTCGCGCGAGCCGGTCTTCGCCACGCGCCACAGGAACCACGGGAACAGTTTGCGGCCCACGAGCAGCATGAAGGCGATGAAGGCGCCGACCTGCAGCAGCGTCTTCCCGAGCGACAGCCACAGCGAGCCGCCGCTGTCTCCCTTGCCGCCCAGCGGTCCCGCGAGGGCCGGCAGCAGCACGAGCACGAGCACCGTCACGAGGTCTTCCACGACGAGCCAGCCGACGGCGATGCGACCATTGAAGGAATCGAGCTGCCCGCGGTCCTCCAGCGCGCGCAGCAGCACCACCGTGCTTGCCACGGACAGTGCAAGACCGAACACGAGGCCGGCGCCGAGATCCCAGCCCCACAGATGCGTGAGGCCGATGCCGAGCAGGGTCGCCACCGCGATCTGCAGCACGGCACCGGGCAGGGCGATGCCTTTCACTTCGAGCAGGTCGTCCAGCGAGAAATGCAGCCCGACGCCGAACATCAGCAGCATCACGCCGATCTCGGCCAGTTGCGACGCCAGGTGCACGTCGGCGACGAAGCCGGGCGTGGCGGGCCCGATGATGACGCCGGCGGCCAGATAGCCGACCAGGGCCGGCAGGCGCAGGCGCACGGCGAGCATGCCAAACAGCAGGCCGAGACCGAGGGCGGCGGCGATGGTGGTGATCAGGCTGATGTCGTGGTCCATCCGGTTTCCTTTGTTTGAACCGGACCAGTATAAGCGACACGACAAATGCCGGACGCCTGCGACGTTACGGCACCGTCGCCAGATTCAGCAAGGCCTTGCGCACCGCCGCCCGCACGGCCATGAACTGCTCGCGGCGCGATTCGCGGTCGAGGCGGAACAGCATCAGCCCCTCGATCTGCGCCACCATCAGGATCGCCCGCTGCATGTATTCCTCGTCCGGGATGGCCGGATTCAGGCCGCGGATCAGGTTGTAGACGGTCTTGCGCTCGCGCCCCAGCATGCGGTCCATCAGGTTGGAGGCGAACGCATTGCGCGACGCCAGCGCCCAGATCTCGAAGAACAGCGCGTGCGTGACCGGGTCCGTGATCTCTTCCAGGAACATGTCCGTGGTCGACAGGAACTGGTCCAGGCGCGGACGGTCGCTCATCTCGGCCGAGATGCGGTCCATCTTGGCCTGGAACTCGTCCATGGTGGACAGCAGGACGGCCTCCAGCAGCACTTCCTTGCTGCTGTAATAGTGCTGGACGTTCGACAAGGTCATGCCCGCCTCGGCCGCCACCCGCCGCATCGACAGCCCGGCATAGCCGTCCGCGGCCAGCAACCGGCGCGCTGCCTGCAGGATCGCGTGCACGCGCTCCCAGCCTTTCTCGGTCGTGAGGGAGGATTTGTTGCGCAGGGTCTGGTCGAGCGTGTGGTTCATGTCCGGATTATCGCACGGCATGCTTTCAATACCAGTACGACTGACCTATAATCTTTCGAGCGGGTCATTCGACCTAGTCTGCATACCACTACAGAGCACAGCTCGAGGAGACAACGATGAGCCGCAAGGTCCATGTGACGGGCGTCGGGATGATTCCGTTCGCCAAACCCGGGGCGAGCGCCCCATACCACGAGATGGGCGCGCAGGCCGCGCGCGCGGCGCTGGAAGATGCGGGCATCGCCTGGGACGACGTCGAGCAGGCCTACGTCGGCTACGTCTACGGCGATTCCACTTGCGGCCAGAAGGCGTTGTACGGCGTCGGCATGACCGGCATCCCCATCGTCAACGTCAACAACAACTGCTCCACCGGCTCCACCGCGCTGTATCTCGCGCGCCAGGCCGTGCAGGGCGGTGCGGCGGACTGCGTGCTCGTGCTGGGCTTCGAGCAGATGAGTCCCGGCGCGCTGGCGTCGGTGTTCACCGACCGTCCCGCGCCGTTCGACGACTTCGACGCCGTCACCGACCGTCTCGTCGGCAAGCCGGAGATCCCGCTGGCGCTGCGCTACTTCGGCGGCGCCGGCCTCGCGCACATGGAAAAATACGGCACCCCATTGGAGGCCTTCGCGCGCATCCGCGCCAAGGCCAGCCGCCATGCGCTGAACAATCCGCTGGCGCTGTTCCGCAAGGAGCTCAGCGCGCAGGACGTGCTGGACGCCCCGGTGATCTGGCCCGGCGTGATGACCCGGCTGATGGCCTGCCCGCCCACGTGCGGCGCCGCCGCGGCCGTGCTGGTGTCCGAGGACTTCGCGCGGAAGCGCGGCCTGCGCGCCGACGTCCACATCGCCGCGCAGGCGATGACGACGGACCGCCCCGGCACGTTCGGGTCGGACGACATGATGCGCCTCGTCGGCTACGACATGAGCCGGGAAGCGGCACGCAAGGTCTATGAACAGGCGGGTATCGGCCCGGACGACCTCGACGTCGTCGAACTGCACGACTGCTTCGCGCACAATGAATTGATCACGTACGAGGCGCTGGGCCTGTGTCCGGAAGGCGGCGCCGACAAATTCATCCGCGAAGGCGGCAACACGTACGGCGGCAAGGTCGTCACGAATCCGTCAGGCGGCCTGCTGTCGAAAGGCCACCCGCTCGGCGCGACCGGCCTCGCCCAATGCTTCGAACTGACGCACCAGCTGCGCGGCAGCGCGGGCGGGCGCCAGGTCGCGGGCGCGCGCACGGCGCTCCAGCACAACCTGGGGCTGGGCGGCGCGTGCGTCGTCACGCTGTACCAGGTGTGAGGAGACGGCCATGACCTCGCCCTGGATGACGCCCGAGCTGGACACCTTCCGCGCTGCCGTGCGCCGCTTCGTGGCGGGCGAGGTCGCGCCGCACCAGCAGCGCTGGCGCGAACAGCGGCACGTCGACCGCGCGCTGTGGAAAAAGGCCGGCGAACTCGGTCTGCTGCTGGCCGACGTCCCCGACGATTTTGGCGGCTCGGGCGGCACGTTCGCCCACCAGGCCGTCGTGTTCGAGGAACTGGCCCTGGCCGGCGACACCGCGTTCGGCCTGCACGTGCACGCGATCGTCGCGCATTACCTGCTGGGTCACGGCACGGAAGAGCAGAAGTACAAATACCTGCCACGCCTGGCCAGCGGCAACATGATCGCGGCCATCGCGATGTCCGAGCCGGGCGCCGGCTCCGATCTCAAGGGCATCCGCACGACGGCCGTGCGCACGGACCTGGGCTACCGCCTGAACGGTTCCAAGACCTTCATCTCGAACGGCTACCTGGCCGACCTGGTCCTCGTCGTCGCCAGGACCGATCCGGCCGCGGGCACCAAGGGCATCTCGCTGATGCTGCTCGAGACGGCCGGTAATCCCGGCTTTCGCGTCGGCCGCATCCTCGACAAGATGGGCCAGAAGGGCCAGGACACGTGCGAGCTGTTCTTCGACGACGCCATCGTCCCGCTGCAGAACGTGCTGGGTGGTGAGGAAGGCCGCGGCTTTGCCCAGCTGATGACGGAGCTGCCGTACGAACGCACGATCGTCGGCGTGGCGGGCGTCGCCTGCATCGAACGGGCGCTCGCGTTGACGGTCACGCACGCGCGCGAGCGCTGCGCGTTCGGCCAGGCCCTCATCGAGATGCAGAATACGCGCTTCGTGCTGGCCGAGTGCAAGACCGAGGCGACGGTGGCGCGCGTCTTCATCGACCGCTGCATCGAGGACCTCGTCGCCGGCCGCCTGGACACGGTGCGGGCGTCGATGGCCAAGTACTGGATCACGGACCTGCAATGCAAGATCGTCGACCGCTGCCTGCAGCTGTTCGGCGGCTACGGCTACATGCTCGAGTACCCCATCACGCAGATGTACCTGGACGCCCGCGTGCAGCGCATCTACGGTGGGGCGAACGAGATCATGAAAGAAATCATCGCCCGCTCGCTGTGATGACCAACGGACCTTTGAAGGGCCTGCGCGTGATCGAAATGGTCGGCATCGGCCCATGCCCGTTCGCCGCGATGATGCTGGCCGATATGGGGGCAGAGGTGATCCGCATCGACCGCAAGCTTGACCCCACGGCACCGAATCCGTACCCGATGCTCGGCACGAAGTACGACGTGATGGCGCGCGGCCGGCGTTCGCTGGCGCTGGACCTCAAGAATCCGTGCGCGCGCCGGCTGCTGCTCGACCTCGTGGCGAAGGCCGACGCGCTCGTCGAAGGCTTCCGGCCCGGCGCGATGGAGCGCCTGGGCCTCGGGCCGGACGTGTGCATCGAGCGTAATCCGAAGCTCGTGTACGGCCGCGTCACCGGCTGGGGCCAGCATGGACCGCTCGCGCAGGCGGCCGGGCACGACCTGAACTACGTGGCGCTGTCCGGCATGCTGCATGCGATGGGTGATGCCGATCGTCCGCCGGCGCCGCCGCTGAACCTCGTCGGCGACTTCGGCGGCGGCGGCATGATGCTGGCGTTCGGCGTCGTCTGCGCCATGCTGGAAGCGCGCACCTCGGGCCGAGGACAGGTCGTCGATGCGGCGATGACGGACGGCGCCGCGCTGCTGGGCGCCATGATGTACGGCCTGCGTGCGCACGGTGCATGGTCGGCGTCGCGCGGCGCGAACCTGCTGGACGGCGGCGCGCCGTTCTACGCCAGCTATGCCTGCGCGGACGGCAAATTCATCGCCGTGGGCGCCATCGAGCTGCAGTTCTACGCGCGGCTGCTCGCGCTGGCGGGCACCGACGATCCCGCCTTCACGCGGCAATGGCGCCAGGACGACTGGCCGGCGCTGAAAGAGAAATTCACGGCGCTGTTCGCCACGCGCACGCGCGCCGACTGGTGCACGCTGCTGGAAGGGACGGACGCGTGCTTCGCGCCCGTGCTCGACATGGACGAGGCGCCGCGCCATGCGCACAACGCGGCGCGCGCCACCTTCGTCGACGTCGACGGCGTGACCCAGCCGGCGCCGGCGCCGCGCTTCTCGCGCACGCCGGGACAGGCCGGGCCGACCGCAGCGCCGGGGCAGGACGGTGCCGCCATCCTGGCGGACTGGGGCTGGCCGCCGGACGCCATCGCCACGCTGCGGCGCGACAATATCGTCTAGGCTGGGCTACGATGGCGGCATGGAGACCATGCCGCACAAGGAACGCGAACTGCGCCAGTCCAAGCGCCTGGCGCTGGGCTTTTTCGGCGCCGCCGCCGCGCTGTTCGTCGTGTCGCTGGGCCTGCTCGCCCGCTGGCCGGGCAATGCGTGGATCGGCCTGTTGAAGGCGTTCGCCGAGGCGGCGATGGTCGGCGCGCTGGCCGACTGGTTCGCCGTCGCCGCGCTGTTCAAGCGGATTCCGATCCCGTTCGTGTCGCGCCATACCGAGATCATCCCCGCCAACAAGGAACGCATCGCGGACAACCTCGCCGCGTTCGTGCACGAAAAATTCCTCGACACGGATTCCATCGTGCGCCTGATCCAGCGCCACGACCCGGCGCAGAAAGTGGCCGGCTGGCTCACGCAGCCGGAGCACACCGAGCGCCTGGGCGACACCCTCGTGCGCATCGCCGGCTTCGCGCTCGACGTCATCGAGGACGCGGCCGTGCAAGACTTCGTGCGGCGCGCGGTGCACGGCATGGTCAAGAGCGTCGACCTGGCGCCGGCGGCGGGCACGATCCTGGAAAGCCTGACGCGCGACGGCCGCCACCAGGCGATCCTCGACGAGGGCATCGACCAGCTCGCGCACCTGCTGGCGAACGAGGAGACGCAGGCGTTCCTCGCGCAGGGCATCGTCGACTGGCTGCGCGACGAGTACGCGTTCATGGAAAAGATGCTGCCGACGGAACTCATCGGCCGCAAGGGCGCGGACATCGCCGTGCGGCTCGCGGCCGGCATCCTCAAGCGCGTCAGCGAAGACCGCGACCATCCGCTGCGCCGCCGCTTCGACGTGTTCACGCACGACTTCATCGAACGGCTCAAGAACGATCCGGCCTTCATCGAGAAGGGCGAGGACATCAAGCGCCACCTGATCGGCGACGCCACCGTGAACGGCTATATCGGGTCACTGTGGGGCGACCTCAAAGGCTGGATCAAGGCCGATCTGCACAAGGACGATTCGGTGCTGCGCCGGCGCATCGTCGCCACCGGCGCCTGGATCGGGCGCACGCTCGCCGAGGACGAAGTCCTGCGCGCCGCGCTGAACGAGAACCTGGAACTGGCCGTGCGCGGCGCGGCGCCCGAATTCGCGGGCTTCCTGACGCGCCACATCGCCGACACGGTGAAACACTGGGACAGCGGCGAGATGTCGCACCAGGTCGAGATCAACATCGGCAAGGACCTCCAATACATCCGCATCAACGGCACCATCGTGGGCGGCTTGATCGGCGTCGTGCTGTACCTGCTGTCCGCGCTGCCGCTCTGGCTCGCCCACGGGGAGCGGCTGGGGTAAGATGGCGCCACGGCCGCACACTCACAACGGAGGATCGTCATGCAAGCACCGAGCGATACCATGAGCCCCATGCTGGCGGGCGCCCCCGAACTGGCGCGCCTGCCGGGCCGCGACCTCGTCGAGGTCGCGCGCTACCTGATCCCGCTGGAAGCGAGCCTCGTGCAGGGCTGCCTCGTCGCCTCCGGCATCCCGGCCGTGCTGGCCGACGCCCATCTCTTGCAGACCGACCTGCTGCTGGCCCCGGCCCTCGGCGGCGTGCGCATCCTCGTCCCGCAAGACCATGCGTTGCAGGCCCAGGCCGTGCTGGAGGCGTTCGCGCGTGGCGAGTTCGCGCTGGGGGAAGATGCCGACGTCGGCGCGGCGCCGTGAAAAGAAAAAAGCCACCGGCTTTGAACCGGTGGCTTGTCGGATTTGGCGATGCGCCCGAATCGGCGCGGCGCCGGCATCAGGCCGGCGACAGCGCGTCGATCGGAAGATCCATCAGCAACGCCAGCACTTGCGCAATTTCTTGCCGCATGTTGCGACGGTCGACAATCATGTCGACCACACCGCGTTCCTTCAGGAACTCGGCACGCTGATAGCCTTCCGGCAATGTCTCTCCGACGGTATTCTTGATGACCCGGGCACCGGCGAATGCGATCAACGCTTTCGGCTCGGCAATCACGACGTCGCCCATGAAGCAGAACGAGGCCGATACGCCGCCGGTGGTCGGATTGGTCAGTACCGAGATGAATGGCAGTTTCTTTTCCGCCAGTTTGGTCAGCATCGCGGTGGTTTTCGTCATCTGCAGCAGCGACAGCAAGCCTTCCTGCATCCGCGCGCCGCCGGTGGCGGTGATGCAGATGAAGGGCACTTTCTGCTCCAGGGCCGCTTGCGCGCCGCGCACGAAGCGTTCGCCGACGACCGAACCCATCGAGCCGCCCATGAACTCGAATTCGAAACAGGACACCACGACCGGCATGCTCATGATCGCACCGCCCAGCACGACGAGCGCATCCGTCTCGCCGGTGGCTTCCATCGCATCCTTCAGGCGGTCGGGATATTTCTTGCTGTCCTTGAACTTGAGGCTGTCCACCGGCAACACTTCCTGGCCGATTTCATAGCGGCCTTCGGCGTCGAGCAGTGCGTCAAGTCGCTCGCGTGCCCGAATGCGCATGTGGTAATTGCATTTCGGGCAGACATGAAGGTTGGCTTCCAGGTCGTTTCGATACAGTACCGCTTCGCAGGAAGGGCACTTGATCCATAAGCCCTCCGGTATCGACCGGCGGGCGTCCTTGTCCGAGCGCTGGATACGCGGAGGAAGAAGTCTTTCCAACCAACTCATTCAGAATCCTCATTGAACGTTGCAAAATGCCAACTCATAACGCGAGCATTGCATTATGATCAACTGTTTAGAGAACCTCACGACCTATTCTCGCGGGTATTCTAACACCAAAAACGGCCACCGCGGCCGCGGCCGGGCAGGGCCTGCCGCCGGAAAACACGGGCATACAAACGCAAACGGCCTGACTCGATGCGAGCCAGGCCGTTGTGCGGATGTCCTGTGGTGGTGATAGGTGGACTTGAACCACCGACCCTAGCATTATGAATGCTATGCTCTAACCAACTGAGCTATATCACCAGCTTGTAACGCTGTTAAAACAAAATGGCTCAGCCTTGAACGCCAAGCCATGTCGCTTGAATCCTGTGGTGGTGATAGGTGGACTTGAACCACCGACCCTAGCATTATGAATGCTATGCTCTAACCAACTGAGCTATATCACCGGAACGGGGAGCATTATGCCGTTCGGCCCCGGAAGTGTCAAGGCTACCCGCTCCGGATCACCCTGTCCAGACCCGCTCGAATCGTCTCACGTCCGCAACGACGCAAGATGATCGAGCATCGTGCGCGCCGGGTCCGCGCCCAGGCAATCGATCACGATCCGCTCCGGCATCGACCGCAGCCAGGTCAGCTGGCGCTTGGCCAACTGGCGCGTGGCGACGATGCCCGTCTCGCGCAGCTGGGCGCGGTCGATGGCGCCGTCGAGGTAGTCCCACGCCTGGCGGTAGCCGACGCAGCGCATCGACGGCAGGTTCGGATGCAGGTCGCCGCGCGCGCGCAGGCCCGCGACCTCGGCCACGATGCCCGTGTCGTCGCGCGTGCCCAGCATCTGGTCGAAGCGCAGCGCGATGCGCGCGTGCAGCACGGCGCGGTCGGAAGGCTCCAGCGCGAACGGCACGAGGTCGAACGGCAGCTCCGGTTTTTCGCGGCGCGCGAGCAGCGCCGACATCGGCTTGCCGGACAAGGCGTGGATCTCCAGCGCGCGGTTGATGCGCTGGGCGTCGTTCGGCGCCAGGCGGTCGGCCGTGACGGGGTCGACCTCGCGCAGCTTCGCGTGCATGCCGGGCCAGCCGATGCGCGCCGCTTCGGCGTCGATGCGGGCACGCACGCCGGCATCGGCCGTGGGCAGGTCGTCCAGGCCGTCGTTGAGACCTTTAAAGTACATCATCGTGCCGCCGACGAGCAGTGGCAGCCGGCCGCGCGCCTGGATCTCGGCCACGAGCCGGATCGCGTCGGCGCGGAACTGGGCGACGGAATAGGCGTCCGTCGGGTCGATGATGTCGATCAGGTGGTGCGGCGCGCTTGCCAGTTCTTCGGCCGACGGTTTTGCCGTGCCGATGTCCATGCCGCGGTAGACGAGGGCGGAGTCGACCGAGATGATCTCGACGGGACGTTCCTTGGCGATGGCGAGCGCCGCCGCCGTCTTGCCGGACGCGGTCGGGCCCATGATGGCCACGGCCAGCGGTTTGTGGTGCGATGTCATTGCGTGTTTACTGGCCGCGCAGGAACAGCTTGTCGAGCGCGGCGATTTCCAATTGCACCCAGGTCGGGCGGCCGTGGTTGCACTGGTCGGCGCGCTCGGTGGCTTCCATCTGGCGCAGCAGGGCGTTCATTTCGGGCTGCGTGAGGATGCGGTTCGCGCGCACGGCAGTGTGGCAGGCGAGGGTGCCGAGCAGTTCGTTGCGGCGCTCGATCAGCACGCGCGAGCCGCCGAATTCGCGCACGTCGCGCAGCACGTCGCGCGCGAGCGTCTGCGCGTCGGCGTTCTTCAGCAGCGTGGGCACGGCGCGCACGGCGAGCGTCGTCGGCGACACGGCGGCGATGTCGAAGCCGAGCGCCATCAACGTTTCCCGTTCTTCCTGCGCCGTGCCGACTTCGACGGCGTCGGCGAAAAAGGTCACGGGAATCAGCATCTGCTGCACCTGCATCTGCTCGCCGCCGGCCTGCGCGTCGAGCGCGTTCTTCAGTTGCTCGTACAGGATGCGCTCGTGCGCGGCGTGCATGTCGACGAGGACGAGACCCTTGCGGTTCTGCGCCAGCACGTAGATGCCGTGCAGCTGGGCCAGCGCGAAGCCGAGCGGGAAGTCGTCGTCGGACGCGGGCTTCGTCGTGTCAGGCAGCGGCGCTTCCTGCACGCCGGACGGTTGCCCCGCGGACGTCGGCGCGCCGGTGAACAGCGCGCCATAGCTGTCGGTGCGTTGCGGGACGCCGGCGCCGGCCGGCGCATCCCAGCGGCTGCCGGGCGGGAACGGGGATGGCGAGTACGTCGACGATGCGCGCGAGCCGCCGCCGCCGCCCGTGCCCGATCCGGACGTCCAGGCGGGCGATGCCAGCTGCGACCCGAACGACGTCTGCTCGTGTGGGCGGCGCCAGGCCGCGCCGTTGCCGGCTGCGTCGCCGAGCGACGTGGAGGAGGGCGTGATCTCGGCCGCGCTCACGGGGGCGGGCGCGTTGCCGTGCGCCGTCGCCGACGTTTGCGCCAGCGCGCGCTGCACGGCGTGGAACACGAATTGGTGCACGGCGCGGCTGTCGCGGAAGCGCACTTCGACCTTCGACGGGTGCACGTTCACGTCGACCATCGCCGGGTCGAGTTCCAGCGCCAGCACGTACGACGGGAAGCGGTCGCCGTGCAGCACGTCCTCGTACGCGGCCTTGACGGCGTGGACGAGCAGCTTGTCGCGCACGAAGCGGCCGTTGACATAAAAATACTGGCTGTCGGCGCGCGCCTTCGATGCCGTCGGCAGGCCGACGTAGCCGTGCAGGCGCAGCGGGCCGGCGCTTTCATCGAGATGCAGGCGGGCGTCGGCGAAGTCGCCGCCGAGGATCTGCGCGCTGCGCTTGGCGGCCTCGCTCGTGTTCCAGTGGTCGATGGTGCGGCCGTTGTGCGTCAGGCTGAACGACACGTCCGGCCGCGCCAGCGCGATGCGGCGCACGACCTCGGCGCAGTGGCCGTATTCCGTCTGCTCGGACTTCAGGAACTTGCGCCGCGCCGGGGTATTGAAATACAGGTCCTGCACGTCGATCGTCGTGCCGAACTGCCCGGACGACGGCGCCACCGTACCCTGGTGCGAGCCGACGATTTCCCAGGCGTGCGGCGCGCCCGGCGTGCGCGACGTGATGCACACGGCCGCCACGGACGCGATCGACGCGAGCGCCTCGCCGCGGAAGCCGAGCGTGTTGACGTTTTCGAGATCGGTCAGCGACGCGATCTTCGACGTCGCGTGGCGCGCCAGCGCGAGCGGCAATTCCTCGGGCGGGATGCCGCGGCCGTTGTCGGTGATGGCGATGCGCTTGACGCCACCTTCCTCGAGCCGGACCGTGACCTGCGTGGCGCCGGCGTCGAGCGCATTTTCCAGCAGCTCTTTCACCACGGCCGACGGCCGCTCGACGACTTCGCCGGCGGCGATCTGCGAGATGAGCTGGTCGGGAAGCTGCTGGATGGGGCGATGGGTAGGGGCCGGGGCGTTCATCCCCCGATTATAGCTCGCGCCCCGGTCCGAAAACGCGACTGTTTGATTTTTCCCAAACCGGGGTCAGAGCCCGGTTTAAGGAAATTTCTTGATAAAAATGCTTTAAAGATTTTGCCAAAAAAAGGGCTCTGACCCCGAACTACTGTTCCCGGACGGGAACCGGTGCCGCGCACAGGTCGAGATGGCCGGCCGCGACCTTGGTCCACGGGCCGCCGCGGTTGCGCTGGGCGTCGAGGACGGCCTGGTACGTGGCGCTGTCGGTGCGCATCACTTCGAGGCGGCTGCGCTGGTCGGGCGGGACGTCGGCCGCGACCTTGACGGCGCTGATCGGCACGTTCATCTCCGGCTTGTCGTAGAAACCCATCGGTGCCGGGCCGCGCGGCAGGGCGGCGAGTTGCGGCATGCCGGCGATCACGCGGCCGACCACCGTGATGTTGCGGTCGAGGTGGCGCGCCGGGCCGATCACGGCATACAGCGACGTGCCGCCGCCGCTGTCGGCGTCGTTGTCGCGGCCCACGCCGACCATGCCGTAGCAGTGCGCCAGCCAGGTCTCGCCCGTTTTGGGATCGCGCCCGACGGGAAAGCCATTCGAGTGGCCGACCTGGGGCGCGTAGCCGTCGACGTCCGGCAGGCGCGTGAAATGCGTGTCGTTCTTGATGGGCACGGTGAACTCGGCCTTCAACGTTTTCTGCGCGCCCTTGACGGCGCGGGCCTTGTCGTTGTCCTCGTTCGGGTCGCCCCATTGCACGACCCAGTTGTCCTGCACGCGCACGATGGCCAGGCCGTCGAAATAATGCGCACGCACGAGGGACTTGATGTTGTTGACGTGGTGCGGCGCGAAGGCCGGTGCCAGTTCGATGACGACGCGTCCGGACGGCAGTTCCATGTACAGCGTGTTGTTCGGATCGAGCGCTCGCCAGTCGGACGGTTGCGACGCCTTGACGATGTCGGCGACGCTGGGCTTGGGCGGCAATTCCTGGGCGGCGGCCTGGGTCGCGAGCAGGGCGCAGGCGGCGACGAGGACCGTGCGCCGGAGGGTCGGGTGAGCCTTCACATCGTCTCCTTGGCCGCTGGTGGCGTGCCGGGTCGTTGGGGGTGTGATGACGATTGTAATATGGAAAATGACATAAATGAAACCAATTGCCGACGAAGAAAATTCGCGGTCAGGATGAGCAGGGCGCCATTTCCGATGCCGGACTGATGGTATGATTCGGCGCTACCATTTAGGAAAATTATGGATCTGATGCAATTCATCGACATGGTCCTTCATGTCGATAAAACCCTGGGCACATTGCTGGCGCAATACGGGGTGTATGTCTATGCCGTGCTGTTCGCCATCGTGTTTTGCGAAACCGGCCTGGTGGTCCTGTTCTTCTTCCCCGGTGACACCCTGCTGTTCATCGCCGGCGCCTTCTGCGCCACCGGCGAGATGAGTTATCCGCTGCTGACGACCCTCCTGATCGTGGCGGCGGTGACGGGCAATACCCTCAACTATTACATCGGCGGCGCGATCGGCCACCGCGTGTTCACGCACGACTACCGCTGGCTGAACAAGGACGCGCTGCACCGTACCCACGATTTCTTCGAACGCCACGGCGGCAAGACCATCATCCTCGCCCGCTTCGTGCCCGTCGTGCGCACGTTCGCCCCGTTCGTCGCGGGCATCTCGGACATGACCCATGCCCGCTTCCAGATGTACAACGTCACCGGCGCCGCGCTGTGGGTCGCCACGCTGGTGACCGGCGGCTACTTCTTCGGCAATATCCCCGTGATCCGCGATCACCTGACGGTCATCGTGCTGGTCGGCGTCGGCGCGGCGGTCGTGCCGCTGGCGCTGGGCGGCCTGTACAAGGTGGGCCGGCGCATGATGAGCCGCTGAACGTTGATATCGTCAATACACAGCGCGCCGCTCGACGGCGCGCTGTGCGTTTACGACCATCTCGAAACAAGAACTTGATACAAGGAATTGTTCCCGAGGCTCAAGTTTACTGTCGGTCACGCCGATAAGGCAGGGGAGAGCAACACTACTGGATTCCCATGCGTAACCTGATCGCCTTGTTCGCTTGCAGCTGCGTCGTCCTGAGCGCAAGCGCCGCGAACGATCCCGCAGCCGCCGCGGCAGCCAGACTGGCGGCTTCCGTTTCCAAGCCGGCATCGGCCATGGTGCCGCCGGCCGCGCTGCCCCGGAAGGCCGAGCCGGTGGTCAAGAAAGCCGAACCGGCCGCCACCCCGGCGCCCAACGAGGAAGATGCCGAGGTCGAACTGTCGGCCAAGATCGCCCAGCGCCTGGCCGCCCTGCGCGAGCGCCAGCAGGCCCGCGCCACGGCCACCGCGCGCGCGAAAAAACTTGCCGATGCCAGGCGCCGGCAGGAGGAGCAGGCCGCCGCTGCCGCCGCTGCCATCGCCGCCGCACCGAAACACGGCACCGTGTGGTCGTACGAGGGCGAGTCGGGCCCGGCCAACTGGTCGAAGATCAATGTCGACTGGGCCAAGTGCGGCACCGGCAATCGCCAGTCGCCGATCGACCTGCGTGACGGCATCAAGGTCAACCTCGAACAGATCAGCTTCGATTACCACCCGTCGTCGTTCAGCGAAGTCAACAACGGCCACACGATCAAGGTGACGGTGGGCGGCGGCAATTTCATTACGATCGGCAACACGGTCTACGAGTTGCAGGAATTCCATTTCCACCGTCCGTCAGAGGAAAAGATCAACGGCAAGGGCACGGAAATGGTGATCCACCTCGTGCACCGCAGCGCCGAAGGCAAGGTCGCGATCATCGCCGTGCTGCTGGAACGCGGCCAGCCGCACCGCCTGATGCAAACCATCTGGGACAATCTGCCACTGGAAAAGCAGGAAGTCGTGTCGCCGGCCATCGTGATCGATCCGACCGACGCGCTGCCGGAACGCCGCGACTATTTCACCTACATGGGGTCGCTGACGGAACCGCCGTGCACGGAAGGCGTGTTGTGGATGGTGTTCAAGCAACCGATGCAGGCGTCGCCGGCGCAGATGGCCTTGTTCTCGCGCCTGTATCCGCTCAACGCGCGGCCGGTGCAGGCGACGGCGGGGCGGATGATCAAGGAGTCGAACTGAACCGCGGCGTGTTCAACGCCAGCCCCGGTGGCCCCATCCGCGACCACGGCCCCCACGGTATTCGTGGTAGCTGAAGTCGAGCGAGACGGGCGGCCCGACATAGGCGGGGCCGTATCCGTACGGATAATAGGGCGCGTCGTAGCCCGCGTAAGGCGGCGCATAAACGGCGCAGCCCGACAAGGCGCCGCCGGCCGCCAGCGCGAGCGCCAGGCGTTTCACCCAGCCGGATTTGGTGGTCGTCATCGCATCACCTCGTGTGCTTTCCTGCCTGTAGTCTAGGCCGCCCAGCGAGGTTTGCCGTTCTTTTTTGCTACAAAATGAAACGCCGGCGGTGCCGGCGTTCTCGTGCCCGGTCGACGCGCAGGCCGTCAGCCCGCCTGCACCGTCGCCCGATACGTCCCTTGCCAGACGCCGCCCGGCTCCAGCTGCCGCGGCCCCAACAGGGCCGGCTCGATGCAGACGAAGCGGCGGTATTCCTCGTCTTCCATGTCGGACAGCGCCGCCGCGTCGACCGCGCCCGGGTTCCATACGACGGCATCCGTAAAGCCCGTCTGTTCCAGCGTCACCTTGTCGGCGCCCGAGTCGAACGTGACCGTGCCGGGGATGCGCTCGAACACCTGGTCGAGCTTGTCGGTGAGCGCGAGCGTGTCGGTTTGCACGCCCTCGATGCGCACGGCGTCCACGTCGTCGACCAGGTGGTAGGTATGGAGCGCGGCGGCGAACGGGAATGCTTGCGTGCCCGTGTTGCGTACCTCGAGCGCCAGGTCCAGCTGGGCGCCCTGCACGGCCACGCGCAGCCGCAGTTCGAAGGGGAAGGGCCAGGCGGCCGCCACGGGTTGCGGCAGGTCGCCCTGATCCAGCGCCAGGACCGCGAACGCAGCACCATCCTGCTCGCCCTGGTCGACGACGCGCCACGTGGCGACGCGCGCGAAGCCGTGCCGCATGCCGGTGCCGCGTTCGGCGAATTGGGGAAAGATGACGGGGACGCCGCCGCGGATCGCCTTCCGGCCGTCCAGCGCGGACAGGCTGCTGAGGAACAGGCGTTCCTGGCCCGGCGCGCCGGCCGTGGTCACGGCCTTCCACGACACGAGGTGGGCGCCGTACAAGGTGATGGTGGCCTCGGCGCCGTCCGGCGCGCGAAGTTGCAGAGCGGGCAATTGCCCGAATTGAATGGTCGTTGCGCTCACGAGAATCTCCTTATGGGACGCCCGTGGGCGCCCGTTAAGTCATGCGGCTCTTCGCCAGCGGCGGATTGTACGCGAAGTAGCGCTTGATGCCTTTCGTGATCGCGTCGGCCAGCTGGTTCTGGTAGGCGTCGTCCTTCAGCCGCGCTTCTTCGTCCGGGTTGGAGATGAATGCCGTCTCGACGAGGATCGAGGGAATGTCCGGCGCCTTCAGCACGGCAAAGCCGGCCTGTTCGACGACGCCCCGGTGCAGGCGATTGATGCCGCCGATCTCCGTCAGCACGGCCTTGCCGAGCTTCATGCTGTCGTTGATCTGGGCCGTCTGCGACAGGTCGATCAGCACGCTCGCCAGCTGCCTGTCGTGGCTGCCGAGATTCACGCCGCCGATCATGTCGGCCTTGTTCTGGTCGTTCGCGAGCCAGCGCGCCGCGCTCGAGCTGGCGCCTTTTTCCGACAGCACGAACACGGACGAGCCGCGCGCCGTCCGCTCGACGAACGCGTCCGCGTGGATCGACACGAACAGGTCGGCCTGCACTTTGCGCGCTTTTTCCACGCGCTGGCCGAGCGGCACGAAAAAGTCGGCGTCGCGCGTCAGCATCACGCGCGTGTTCGGCAATTCTTCCAGCTTGGCCTTCAGGCGTTTCGCCACCGACAGCACGATGTCCTTCTCGTGCACGCCGGTGGTGCCGGTCGCGCCCGGGTCCTCGCCGCCGTGGCCGGGGTCGAGGGCGATGGTCACCATGCGCACGACCTTCTGGCCCGGCACCGCCTTCGCGGGCGCGGTCTGCGGCTGGGCCGGCTGCGGCGTCGTCGGCTGCGGCTGCGCGGGCGTCGATCCGGCGCGGGCCGCATCGGCTTCCAGCTTGGCGATGGCGTCCGGGCCGGCCTGGCCGACGGTCGTCTCGCTCGGTTGCACGGCCGGGGTCGGGGTGGCGGGGGGCGCCTCCGTGGTCCAGTTTTCCTTGGCGATCATGCTCGCCAGGGGATCGACCGGCTTGACGGGATACAGGTCGAAGATCAGGCGGTGATGGTAGCCGGCGACGGGGTCCAGGTTGAACACCTGCGGCTTGACCTCTTCCTTGAGGTCGAACACGAGGCGCACGACGTTCGGCCGGTTCTGGCCCACGCGCACCTGCTTGATGTACGGGTCGTTCGACTCGATCTTGGCGACGAGGCTTTTCAGCGTATCGTTCAGCGCGAGGCCGTCGATGTCGACGACGAGCCGCGGCGGGTCCGGCACCATGAAGTGCGTCGTCTTGAGCTCGCCGTCGTTTTCCAGCGTGACGCGGGTGTAGTCGTCGGCCGGCCAGACGCGCACGGCCATGATCTGGGCCGCGGACGCGGACAGCGGCGCGATGACGGACAGCAGCAGCGTGCCGCCGGCCTTCAGGATCGTACGTCGCGTCAGGGAACCGGGAATCAGGGAGTCGGGGGGTAGTGCAGGCGTTCGAGGCATAGCAGGCCCAAGTCGGACAACGCTTTCAATTCTACCTCACGACCAAGACCGCTGACCTTAAGCAACACTTTAACGTCGGGTGGCGGCAACACCGGTTCGCCTTTTTCCGGCCATTCGACGATGCAAATGTTGTTACCGTCGAAATCTTCGCGAAAGCCCGCGTCGAGGAATTCCTCCGGGCTGGCCATGCGGTACAGGTCGTAGTGGATCAGGTTGATCTTTTGACCATCCAGCTCGATGCGGTACGGCTCCGCCAGCGTATAGGTCGGGCTCTTGACCGCGCCCTTGTGCCCGGCCGCATGCAGCAGCGCGCGCGTGAGCGCCGTCTTGCCGGCGCCGAGGTCGCCGTGGAGGTGGATGACGAGGCCGGGACGTAGCGCGCGCGCGAGGGCGGCGCCCAGGGCTTGCGTGGCCGATTCGTCGGGAAGATAAGCTGTCAGTTGCTGCTGCATCGAATAGAATATGAGGTTTGTATGTCCGCCATGTCCGCCATCCCGTCATCCGTCCAGCCCGATTTTTCCGCACTCGCCCAGGCCATCAAGGCGTGGGGTGCGGAACTGGGCTTTGCCGACGTGCGCATCGCCGACGTCGACCTGGCCGACCAGGAGGCGGGCCTGCAGGCCTGGCTGGACGCGGGCCATCACGGCGACATGGATTATATGGCAAGCCACGGCATGAAGCGCGCCCGGCCGGCCGAGCTGGTGCCCGGCACGGTGCGCGTGATCAGCGCGCGCATGGATTACCTGCCGATGGAAACGAAGGCCGATTGGCGCGCGCGCGAACGCCTGCGCCAGGACGACCCGCAGGCGGCCGTCGTGTCGATCTACGCGCGCGGCCGCGATTATCACAAGGTCTTGCGCAACCGGCTGCAGGCCCTGGCCGACAAGGTCAAGGCGGCCGTGGGCGAGTATGGCTACCGCGTGTTCACGGATTCCGCACCCGTGATGGAATTGCCGCTGGCGCAGAAAGCGGGCCTCGGCTGGCGCGGCAAGCACACGCTGCTGCTGAGCCGCACGGCCGGCTCCACGTTCTTCATCGGCGAGATCCTCGTCGACCTGCCGCTCCCGGTCGACGCGCCCACCGGCGCCCACTGCGGCCAGTGCAGCGCCTGCATCGACGTGTGCCCGACGGGCGCGATCCTCGGCCCGGGCCGGCTGGACGCGCGCCGCTGCATTTCCTACCTGACGATCGAACTGAAGGGTGCCATCCCGGAAGAGTTCCGTCCCATGATCGGCAACCGCATCTACGGCTGCGACGATTGCCAGCTGGTGTGCCCGTGGAACAAGTTCGCCCAGCGCGCGACCGTGCCGGATTTCGATGAACGGAATGGCCTGGGCACGGCGGGCCTGGTCGAGCTGTTCGGGTGGAGCGAGGACGAATTCAACCGCCGCCTGGAGGGCAGCCCGATCCGCCGCATCGGGCACGAGCGCTGGCTGCGCAACCTGGCTGTGGGCCTCGGCAATGCGCCGGCGGGGGAGGCCGGGATCGTCGCCGCGCTGCGGTCCCGCGCGGACCACCCGTCGGCGCTCGTGCGCGAGCACGTCGCGTGGGCGCTGGCGCGCCACGGCGTCACGGCGTGAGAGCTTGAGAGCGTGAGTGTTACGGTTCGATGCGCTTCATGCGCAGCGCGGACCAGTCGCCGTCGATGGAGATCATGGCGACGCCCGTGATGCCGTTTTCCTTGGCGTAGGCATTGATCGAGTCGCGGTTGATGTCGGTGGCCTTGGAGGCGGTCTGCTTGAGGTAGGCGACCCACAGCGACCCTTTGTCGCCGAGGCGCTGTTTGGCGATGGGAAAGAATTGTTCGAGTTCCTTGCGGTTCATTGCGAACAGCAACACCACGTCGACCTTGTCCTCGTCCGGTTTGATCAGGCCGGGCGGCATCTGCGACACCATGCCGGGGTGGACGGTCCCGTTCAGGATCAGCATCGATTTCGCGGACCTCAAGAACATTTTGTCGGCTATCGTCTTCTCGCTCATCTGCGTTCCCTAAAGAATTTTTCGACGTGGTGAGTTCGACCACTCCATGTTCAGTTGATTTTACAAGCGAACCCCGCGCGGCACAGGACGCGTGGGCAGCCGTGCGCGGCGTTATGGAAGGCAATTTTCGACGTCGTCCCCGCCAAGTTTGCATGCTTTTCGACGGCGCTCGCGAATTGGGTTCCCGCCTGCGCGGGAACGACGCGTCTCATTTGCTTTAATAACCCGGCGCTCGCAGGTGGGTTCCCGCCTGCGCGGGAACGACGCGTCTCGTTTACTTTAATAACCCGGCCAGTTCCACCGCCGTCTTGACCTGCATCTTGTCGAAGATGTGCGCCCGGTGTACCTCGACCGTACGCATGCTGATGCCGAGCTTGTCGGCGACGACCTTGTTCATGTTGCCGGCCAGGATGAGGTCGAGGACCTCGCGTTCGCGCGCGGACAGCGTGGCCAGGCGGGCACGGATGGCGTCGCCCGACGCGGCCTTGCGCGACGCGGCCAGCGCTTCCTCGACGCGGTCCATCAGTTGGTTGTCGTTGAACGGTTTTTCGAAGAAATCGAACGCGCCGCGCTTGAGGGAGTCGACGGCCATCGGCACGTCGCCGTGGCCGGTCAGGAAGATCACGGGCAGGCGTGCCAGCAGGCCGCGCGCCGCCAGCTGGTCGAATACGGCGATGCCGTTCATGCCCGGCATGCGCACGTCCAGCAACACGCAGTCCCCATGGGCGGCGTCGGCCGCGAAGCGGTCGCCCAGGGCGTCGAGGAAGGCCTGGCCGCCCGCGTAGCCGCGCGTGGGCAGCCCGCGCGATTGCGCCAGCCATTCGAGGGCGTCGCGGATGACGTCTTCGTCGTCGACGATGTGCAGCATGGAGTCTCCTTTTTTCGACGTATTGTAGATCAGTAAATCACGGCTCAGCTGACGGGCGCTTCCTGCGCCTGCTGCAGCATGAAGGTAAACACGGTGCCGCCGCCCGGATTGGCCGCGTGGGTGAGCGTGCCGCCGTGGAATTCGATGGCCGTGCGGCAGATCGACAGGCCCATGCCCATGCCTTCCGCCTTCGTCGAAAAGAAGGGCGAGAACAGGCGCTCGGCCACTTCCGGCGCGATGCCGTGGCCGTTGTCGATCACGGCCACGGCCACCTCGCCCTGCGAGCCGGTGTGCGCCGCGGGGTACGCCGTGATACGCAGCACGCGCCGCTCCGGGTCGATCGCCTGCATCGCCTCGATCGCATTGCGCGTCAGGTTCAGCAGGACCTGCTCGATGAGCACGCGGTCGGCCAGCACGGGCGGCAGGTCGGGCGGGACGTCGACCGAGAGGCTGACGTAGCTCTGGCGCGCCTGCAGTTCGACGAGGGCGCGGATGCCGTCGACGACGTGCTGGATGGCGACGGTCTCGCGGCGCGGCTCGCGCTTCTTGACGAATTCGTGCACGCTGCGGATGATCTGCCCGGCCCGGCGCGCCTGCGTATTCGCCTGCTCCAGCGCGCGCCTGAGCATGCCGACGTCGAGCGCGGTCTTGGCGCCGTCCGCGCTGGCGCCATCCGCGCGCGCGAGCACGTTCAGTGCGCCCGCGGTGTAGCTGGAAATGGCGGCCAGCGGCTGGTTCAGTTCATGCGCGAGCATCGACGAGATCTCGCCCATCGTCGCCAGGCGCGCGCTCGTTTCCAGCTTTTCCTGCTGCTGGCGATTGAGTTCCTCGGCGCGCTTGCGGTCGGTGATGTCGAGGATGGAACTCATCCAGCCCGTGTGCTGGCCGTGGGCGTCGACGAGGGGTGCTTCGAACACGAGCACGGGCACGCGCACGCCGTCCGAGCGCTGGAACACGGTCTCGAACTGCGGCGTGACCTGGCCGGACAGCACCTTGCGGAAGCGGGTTTCGTACTCGCCCATCGCTTCCGGCGCCCAGTAGGGCATCGGCGGCGTCTTGCCCAGCAGGTCTTCCGGCGGCAGGCCGACGATGCGGCAGAACGCCGGATTGACGTACGTGACGCGGCCTTCGAGGTCGCGCGCGCGCAGGCCCGTGAGCAGCGAATCTTCCATCGCCGTGCGGAAGGCCATCTGCTGGCGCAAGGCGTTTTCCGCCGCGATCGTGCGCGCGATGTGGCGCCACAGCGCGACGAGCGAGATCACGAGGCCCAGCGCCAGCACGATCACGGAACCCACCAGCAGGTTCGGCAGCAGCTTGGGCGCGCCCTTGACGCTGTCGGTGGCGAGCACGATCTGCGCGCCGGGGAGATCGAGCGCGCGCTTGTGCGTGTAGACGCCGCGGCCCGGACCGCCCGCGGCGCGCTGCGCCACGACATGGTCGTCGCGGTCGAGCAGCGACAGGGCATTGTCTTGCGCGAACCACCACGGCACGTTTTCGTCCAGCAGCGTCTGCAGGTTGTACGTGGCGACGAGGCTGCCCATGTATTTGCCTGCGTGGTACAGCGGCAGGTGGAAGTCGACCATGCCGTGCACGAGGCCCTTCGCGCCATAGGGGTCGCTGTAGCGTCCGATGCGCGTGCTGCGCGCCATCGTGGCGGCGTCGCGCGACGATTGCGTGAGGCCCTCGGGCGGCAGTTCCAGCCCGCGGCTGGCTTTGACGTCGCCGCGCGCGTCGTACCAGACCAGGCGCTGGAGTTCGTGGCCGTTCTTGAACATCTGCGCCAGGCGCGCCTGCAGGGCGGCCGGCGGCGGCGTCTCGATGGCCAGGTCGGCGCCGAGCGCGGCCAGCGCTTCCTCGCTGCGGGCCAGTTCGAAGCGCAGGGTCTGCTCGACCCACAGCGTGTCGGCGATCAGCTGTTCCTGGCGTTCGTTGCTCTCCATCTGGCGCGCCTGCCAGGGCAGCCACAGCAGCACGAGCAGGAACAGCAGCACGAGCAGCACCGGCACCAGCCAGCGCCACGGGCGTTCCGGAACCGGCCGGGGCAAGGTAAAGGAAGTTTTCATGTGATAACGTTTCATCTTTTGCCAGCCGGCGCGGCGCCGGCCAACGTACAGTCGTGGTTTTCCACGATAGCGGCGCCGCGCCGTAAGCGGCACACTGGCGGTCGGTATCGAATATACACCGCGGGAAGAGGAAATTTATGCGCATCAAAGCCAGGCTGGCCGCGCTCGCCGTCCTGATCGGACTCGGCGCCGCCGGCGGCGTCCGGGCCCAGGCCCCCATCGTCATCAAGTTCAGCCACGTCGTCGCGCCGGACGCGCCCAAGGGCCAGGCGGCCGAACGCTTTCGCGTGCTGGCCGAACAGCTGACGCACGGCCGGGTCCGGGTCGAAGTCTATCCCAACAGCCAGTTATACAAGGACAAGGAAGAGCTGGAAGCCCTGCAACTGGGCGCCGTGCAGATGCTGGCGCCGTCGCTGGCCAAGTTCGGGCCGCTCGGCGTGAAGGAATTCGAAGCCTTCGACCTGCCGTATA
>Ga0209148_1000316_pt1 | contig 68104 bp, 61 predicted proteins | sample AraplaCol_mMF_r2_2_FD_184288 | JGI IMG/M metagenome (GOLD analysis project Ga0209148, IMG submission 184288) | Arabidopsis root microbial communities from North Carolina, USA - plate scrape CL_Col_mMF_r2 (SPAdes) (version 2) | ecosystem: Host-associated > Plants > Roots > Endosphere | place...
TTCCAGATAGGCGCGCAGCTCCGGGCCGCGCGAGGCGTTCTGGCTCTCGGTCTTGTAGGCGACGCGGCGGTCGAGTTCGGCGAGGAACGCACCGGATTGGAAGTCGTCCCGGGCGCGGGCGATGGCGTCGGCTCTGGTCATCAGTATCGTCTTCAACGTCCTGGAACGAGGCAGCGTAGCGAGCTACGCAGGCGCTCGAAAAGTGGCGGGACTTGCGATTTCGTTCTTGCTCTCTTGAGCCTGGCTTGCCAAGGGCAGTCGTGCCGCCGATTTTTGGCCTTGCCAAGCTGAAGTAGTATGCAAGAACTTCGCCAAGTTGGGCGCACGTCTATCATTCAAAGAGCGCTCAGTACAGAGCGCCGGGGGACCAGCATGGCCAAGCAAATCAGGCTCAACGCATTTGCGATGAATTGCGTCGCGCACCAATCACCGGGGCTGTGGACCCATCCGCGCGACCGCACCGCCGAATATAACCGCCTGCCCTACTGGATCGATCTGGCCAAAACGCTGGAACGCGGCCGTTTCGACGGCTTGTTCCTGGCCGACGTCCTGGGTGTCTACGACGTCTATGGCAACAGCCCTGACGCAGCCTTGCGCAATGCAGCACAGACACCCTCGAACGAGCCGCTGCTGCTGCTCTCGGCAATGGCGGCCGTAACCAGGAATCTCGGCTTCGGCGTCACCAGCAATCTCTCGTTCGAGCCGCCCTACCCGTTCGCGCGGCGGATGTCGACGCTCGACCATCTCACCGAAGGGCGGATCGGCTGGAATGTCGTCACCGGCTATCTCGACAGCGCCGCGCGCGGAGCCGGCAAGGACAAGCAGACCGGGCACGACGACCGCTACGACATCGCCGACGAATATATGGAGGTGGTCTACAAGCTGTGGGAGGGAAGCTGGGAGGACGAGGCGGTGCTGCGCGATCGCAAGCGCGGCGTCTTCGTCGATCCCTCGAAAGTTCATCGCGTCAATCATGAGAGCGCGAACTATCGCATCAACAACACCATTCATCTGAGCGAGCCGTCGCCGCAGCGGACGCCGGTGCTGTACCAGGCCGGCACCTCGCCGCGCGGCCGGCAGTTCGCCGCAAAACACGCCGAATGCGTGTTCATGTCGGGACCGTCAGCCAAGATCATCGCGCCGCGCGTCGCCGCGATCCGAGAGGAAGCCGCCAAGCTTGGCCGCAATCCGGCCGAGATCCTCATGTTCAACATGATGACGATCATCCTCGGCAACACCGAAGCCGAAGCTGCGGCGAAACATGCCGACTACCGCGCGCACATCAATCCGGAAGGCGCGCTCGCTTTGATGTCGGGCTGGACCGGCATCGATTTCTCCGGCTACGAGCTCGACCAGCAGGTTCGTCACGTCCAGAACGATGCCGGCCGCAGCGCGCTCGACAACGTCACCCGCGGCGACCCTGATCGGGTCTGGACCGTGCGCGACGTCATCGAGCATGTCGGCATCGGCGGCGCCGGCCCGGTCGTGGTCGGCACGCCCGAAAGCGTCGCCGACAAGATCGAGGACTGGTTCGAGAAAACTGATGTCGACGGCCTGAACGTTGCCTTCGCGATCTCGCCCGGCGATTTTGAGGATATCAGCGACATGCTGGTGCCGGAGCTGACGAAGCGCGGGCGGTACAAGAAGGAATACGCGGAGGGTACGCTGCGGGAGAAACTATTTGGCGACGGCCGTGCGAGGCTAGGCGCGCCGCATCCGGCGGCGGGGTATCGGGTGGGGAAGAAGGGGTAAGCGGCCTCCTCCTCGTCATTGCGAGCGAAGCGAAGCAATCCAGAAATGTATCCGCAGAAGCAGTCTGGTCTGCTTCGTCGCATCAGCGCAAAATTGCTACGCAATGTCGCGAGCTCCTCGCAATGACGGTGGGGGGAACCCGCCCTACACTTTCCCATCCACCATCACCTCAATTAGCTTCGTCCCTGGCCGGCTGAACGCCGATGCCAGTGTCGCCTTCAACTCCCTGACATCGCTGATCTTGATCGCTTCACATCCCAGCGCCTTGGCGACGCCCGCAAAATCCACGGGCGGATCGACAAAATCCATGCCGACATAATTGTCGTCACCATGGAACGCGAGCAGGCGCTGCTTGATGATGCGGTAGCCACCATTATTGGCGATGACGACGTTGAGCGGCAGCTTGTGATGCGCGGCGGTCCATAGCGCCTGGATCGAATACATCGCGCTGCCATCGCCCGAGAAACACACGACGGGGCGATCCGGATTGGCGATGCTGGCGCCGACCGAGGCCGGCAGGCCCCAGCCGATGCCGCCGGAGGCGAGGCCGTGATAGCCGTAGCGATCGCGGTGCGGACGTAAGTTGGTGACTTGGCGGCTCGATGTGAGCCCTTCGTCGACGAGGATGGCGTTCTCAGGCATCGCCTCGACCATTTGCAGCACGAGATAGTCGGGATCGATGGGGTTGCGGCCCGCGCTCTTGCCGATCTGCTCGACCAACGCGGCACGCCGTGCGGTCCAGTTCTTCGGGGCAAGCTCGCCAAGACGCTGCTTGGCGCGGCTCGCGAGTGACGCTCCGCCCATCTCCTTCAGTACCGGAATCAGGGCGCGCAGCGTCTCCTTCACATCCGCCTTCAATGCGATCTCGGCGCCATAGTTCTTGGCGATCTCCCAATCGACCAGGCCGATCTGCACGATGCCGAGGCCATCGGGCAGCGCGTCGACTTCGCTATAAACCGACATGCGCAGGGGATCGCCGCCGAGCGCGATCAAGAGATCATAAGGCGCGAGCGTGTCGCGCGCGACCTTCTGCACGCGGGCCAGCGTGCCGACAAAACTTGGACTCTCCGAGAGGAAGTGCGCACCATAAGGCGTCGAGGATTGGTAAGCGGCAGCGCCGAGCAGTTCAGCGAGTTCGGCGGCTTCTTTCAGCGCATTGCTCTTGACCACCTCGTCCATGGTGACGATCACAGGGCGCTCGGCCTTCAGCAAGCGCGCGGCAAATGCCCTCAGCGCGTCATCCGAGGGCTTCACCCGCGCATCGATGCGGGTGGAGCGGCCGAGATCGATGCCGGCTTCGCTGTTGAGGATGTCGCCGGGCAGCGAGATGAACACCGGCCCCGTCGGCGGCGTCATCGCCACCTTGGCAGCGCGGCGCACAATGCGCGGCAGGTCTTCCAGACGCGTCACCTCGACCGCCCATTTCACCAGCGGCTCGGCCATGCGCACCAGCGGGCCATAGAGCACCGGCTCCATCAGCCCATGGCCCTGCTCCTGCTGGCCCGCGGTAAGGATCATCGGCGTGCCCGTGAACTGGGCGTTGTAGAGCGAGCCCATGGCATTGCCGAGGCCGGGCGCGACATGGACGTTGCAGGCGACTAACTTGCCGGAGGCGCGGCTGTAGCCGTCGGCGATGGCGACCACCAGGCTCTCCTGCATCGCCATCACATAGGTGAGGTCAGGGTGATCCTTCAGCGCATGCATGATCGGGAGTTCGGTGGTGCCGGGATTGCCGAACAGATGCGTGATGCCCTCGTCCTTGAGCAGCGCGAGAAAGGCGGAACGGCCGGTGATCTTGTTCTTCATGTTTCCTCCAGGAGCGGACGTTGCCGCAAGGACGGGACATGATGGCCGGAATTCCGGGGCGCGCGCAAGGAAGCGCGGTCATGGCTGCCTTGCGCGAGCGAGGAGAAGCTGGAAGGATCGCCCGAAGCCGGGAGGACCGTCATGGCCTACGACGAAGGCACCGCATCACGGGTTCGCAAATTGCTGGCGGGCCAGCGCCATGTTGCGGAAAAGAAGATGATGGGCGGGCTTTGCTTCATGGTGGACAACGTCATGTGCTGCACCATCAGCGGCCGCGGCGGCATGCTGTTTCGCGTCGGCCCCGAAGCGCATGCGCGGATGCTGAAGGAGCCACACACAAGTCCGATGGAAATGCGTGGGCGGATCATGACGGGGTTCGTGCGGGTCTCGGATGAAGGCACGCGAACCGATGCCGGACTCAAGTCCTGGGTGAAGCGCGCGCTTGATTACGTGGCGACGATGCCGGCCAAACCGCCGGCGAAGAAGGCTGCGCCGCGCAAGGCCGTATTGTCCGGGGCGAAGGCTAAAGCGCCTCCTCGCGCCCGAGCTCGAACGGATCCTCGCCGCTAGCGCGCTTCTTCTTTTTCGAGCGCTGCCAGACCACGCCCGGAAAGCCCTTCAGCGGCACCAGCGGCTCGCCGGTATAGGCCCATTCCTGCAGCTCCTCGATGGCGATGTGATAGAGCGGCTGGCGCCCGGTGCGCTCCTTGAACAATGCACGGGGAATGTTGACCATGTGCGGGCCGCGCGGGCGCTCATAGGCGATCGGCGTGCCGCAATGCGAGCAGAAGCTGCGCGCGGTTTTGGTGACCTTGTCCTCGTAGCGGGTGAGCGCGGTCTTGCCCGAGGTGATGCGAAAGCGCTTCTTCCAGCTGCCGACATAGGTGGCATAGGCCGCGCCATGGGCGCGGCGGCTTGCGGTAGAGTGATCGTGCCAGGCCCAGCGCGCGGGAACGTCGATCTCGAAGGTGACCTTGCCGCAGAGGCATTGGCCGGTGGCGGTTCCTGCGGCGGCTGCGGCTTTGGCCATGTGGTCTCTCCGTCGTCATTGCGAGGAGCTCGCGACAAAATTGCGTAGCAATTTTGCGCTGATGCGACGAAGCAATCCAGACTGCCTCTGCGGAAAGACCCTGGATTGCCTCGCTGCGCTCGCAATGACGGAGTTTGAGGTGCGGTCGCGCGACAAATCAAGCTCGTCATTCCGGGGCGATGTGAAGCATCGAGCCCGGAATGACGAAGGAAAATGCCTACGCCGGCGTCAGCTCGTCATATCCAGGGTAATCCGTGTACCCCTTCTCCTCGCCACCATAGAACGTCGCGCGGTTGTACGGCGTGATCGGGTAACCGTGCTCAAGCCGTCGCGGCAGATCCGGATTCGAGATGAAGATGCGGCCGAAGGCGATCAAATCGGCATGGCCGTCGGCGATGGCGGCGTTTGCCGTCTCGCCCGTGAAACCGCCGGCGGTCATCAGCACGCCGCTGTAGTGCGGGCGGAACAGCACCATCGCCGAAGGCACGTTTTCCCAATGGACGTCGGCGCGGCCGGCACCGCTGGAACGCGGCTCGATGAGGTGCAGATAGGCAAGGCTGAGCTTGTCGAGCGCCTTTACCACGTGGGTGTAGAGCGGCATCGGATCGGGCTCGGCGGAATCATTGGCAATGCCATGCGGGGACAGCCGCACACCGACGCGGTTCGCGCCCCAGACGTCGATCGCGGCCTGGGTCACTTCGAGCAAGAGGCGCGTGCGGTTCTCGATCGAGCCGCCATATTGATCGGTGCGCTGGTTGCTGCGCGACTGCAGGAACTGCTCGAGCAAATAGCCGTTGGCGCCGTGAATCTCGACACCGTCGAACCCGGCCGCGAGTGCGTTCTTCGCGCCCTGCCGGAAGGCCTCGACGATGCCCTTGACCTCGTCGGTTTCCAGCGCGCGCGGCGTCTCGTAATCGGCGATCTTGCCGTCGGCGGTCATGGCCTTCATGCCCTCGGCCCTGATCGGGATCGCCGAAGCCGAGACCGGCAGCTCGCCGCCATGGAACGAGGAATGCGAGACCCGGCCGACATGCCAGAGCTGGAGGAAGATGATGCCGCCCTTGGCGTGCACGGCATCCGTCACCTTGCGCCAGCCGGCGACTTGCGCCTCCGTATAGATGCCAGGCGTCGCCGGATTGCCGCGACCATGCGAGAGCACCGGGGAAGCTTCGGCGATGATCAGTCCGCCCTTTGTTGCGCGCTGGCCGTAATACTCGGCATTGAGCGGCCGCGGCGAAAAGCTGTCGCGCTCGGCACGCATGCGCGTCAGCGGCGCCATCGCGACGCGATGCGCAAGCTCGTACGGACCAACTTGCAACGGTCTAAACAACGCCGGATATTTCATACTGGCCCCGATTGGCTTTGAAAGGATGCCGATCATATAGCGTAGGGCGGTCACCGGAAAAGGTGCCGCCCCACCCAAAGCGGTTATTCCCTCGCGCGGAAAGCGGGAGAGAGTAGGCCCTAAGCCGTCTTGATCCAGACGGCTTTCACATTGAGATATTCCTCGACATGCTGCTTGCCGGATTCGCGGCCATAGCCGCTCATCTTGTAGCCGCCGAACGGCACGGCCGGATCCATCGCCTGGTAGCAATTCACCCACACCGAGCCGGCGCGCAAGCGCTTGGCGACCGCATGCGCCTTGGTGACGTCGCGCGTCCACAAGCCGGAGCCGAGGCCAAAGGTGGTGTTGTTGGCGCGCTTGACCAGCTCGTCCATGTCCTTGAACGCGATCGCGGAGATGACGGGACCAAAAATCTCCTCCTGCGCGATGCGCATGTTGTCCTGAACGCCGGCGAACACGGTCGGCGAGACGAAGAAGCCCTTCGACAGCGCGCCATCGGTGACGCGACCGCCGCCGGCGAGTGCCCGTGCGCCTTCCTTCTGGCCGATGTCGAGATAGCCGGTGACGCGCTTGAGTTGCTCCTCGGAAACCAGCGGGCCGATCTGCACATTGGGGTCGAGGCCGTTGCCGACTTGCAGCTTCTTGCCGAACTCGGCGACGCGGCCGACGAACTCCTCGTAGACCGCCTGCTCGACGAACAGGCGCGTGCCGGCGCTGCAGATCTGGCCTGAATTGGCGAACACGGCCATGGCGGCGCCGGGCACGGCGGCATCGAGATCGGCGTCAGCGAACACGATATCAGGCGACTTGCCGCCGAGCTCGAGCGAGACGCGCTTGAGGTTGCCGGCGGAGGCACGAATGATAGACTGTCCCGTGACATGCGAGCCGGTGAAGGCGACCTTGTCGACATCGGGATGCGAGGCAAGCGCCGCGCCCGCGGTCTCGCCATAGCCGGGCACGACGTTGACGACGCCGGGCGGAATGCCGGCTTCCATCGCGAGCTCGGCGATGCGCAGCGAGGTCAGCGGCGCCTCTTCGGCGGGCTTCAGCACCACGGTGCAGCCGGTCGCGATCGCAGGTCCAATCTTCCAGATGGTCGCGGTCAGCGGGCCGTTCCACGGGATGATGGCGCCGACGACGCCGATCGGCTCTTTCAGCGTGTAGGAAAAGATCTCGCCGGGCAGCGAGTTCTCGATGGTCTCGCCATGGATCGCGGTGGTCTGGCCCGCGTAATAGCGCAGCATGCCGACGGCGCGCAGGCGATAGGCGCGGGTGCGGCTGAGCGGCGCGCCCATGTCGAGCGTATCGAGCTGCGACAATTCGTCGAAATTCTTCTCGACGAGGTCGGCGAGCTTGAGCAGCAGGTTCTGCCGCTCGAACGGCTTGACCTTGCTCCAGGGACCTTCGAAGGCGCGGCGGGCGGCCGCGACCGCACGATCGATGTCTTCCTTGTCGCCCTCGGCGACGGTTGCAAGCAATTCGCCGGTGGCTGGATTATGGGTCTCGAAACGCTTGCCGGAAGCCGCATCGGTCCACTTCCCGTCGATCAGCATCTGCTTGTAGGACCCGTTGGCGAACGGATGGCGCGTGATCGGAATAGCCTGCGACACAGCCATGGCTGCACTCCCTGGTAGGTGATTGATTGGGGTCGATCTGGGCGGGATCGTTGGGTCGAAGAGAATACAGCGGCGCTGGAAGGGCGTAAAGTCGGCGTGGAACGAAGCCCTGCCATGCCGACTTGTGCAGGGTCGCACGAGCGCCATGTTATAGCTCGACCAGACCCACTCCCGGAGAACAGCCATGCCGCATCCTGTCATCGCCAAGGGCAATGTCGCCGTGATCACTGGCGGCGCATCCGGCATCGGTTTCGCCGCGGCTATGGCATTCGCACGCGCCGGAATGAAGGTGTGCATCGCCGACGTCGATGAGACCAGCCTGGCGGAGGCTGCAACAAAACTGTCGTCGATCGCTGGTGCAGCGAATGTGATGACGTCCGCGGCGGACGTCAGCCGGATCGACAACGTGACGGAACTGGAACGTGCGGTGGGCGCGCATTTCGGCGGCACGGACCTGCTGATGAACAATGCCGGCATCCAGCCAGGCAGCTCGCTGTTCGGCGAGCCGGACAATTGGCAGCACATCATCGGCGTCAACATGTGGGGCATCATCAACGGCACGCGCATCTTCGCACCCAACATGATCGCGCGCGGCAAGGCCGGCCTGATCATCAACACCGGTTCCAAGCAGGGCATCACCACCCCGCCCGGCGATCCCGCCTACAACGTCTCCAAGGCCGGCGTGAAGGCGTTCACGGAAGCGCTCCAGCACGAGCTGCGCAACACGAAAGACTGTCACATCAGCGCACATCTGCTGATCCCCGGCTTCGTCTTCACCGGGCTGACCGCGAAAGGCCGTACCGAAAAGCCGGCCGCCGCATGGACGCCGGAGCAGACCGTCGATTTCATGCTGGCGCGGCTCGAAGCCGGCGATTTCTACATCCTGTGCCCGGACAATGACGTGCCGCGCGCGCTCGACGAGAAGCGCATGCTGTGGGCCGCCGGCGACATCGTCGAGAACCGCCCGCCGCTGTCGCGCTGGCATCCTGACTATGCGGATGCTTTCGCGAGATTCGTGAAGGGAGGTTAGGCGAGACGCCTACAGCGTCTCCTGCTTGTGTCCGCAGTTCTTGCAGGCGAACTTGACGCGGCTCTGGCCTTTTTCGGCCTGAACCCGGTTTGGCGCGCCGCATTTGCCGCAGACCGCCTCGATGCGGGTGGTGCCCTGCTTCACGAGGATGGTCTTCTTTTCCATCGATTCGCGGATCAGGCGCTCGGCCTCTTCACGCAGGGATTGTTTCGACAAAGCTCGTCTCCGCCACTGAAAGCGCGAAAGCCATATCGCACTTGCGATCGAATCTCAATCGGCAATGCCGGATCAGACCTCGACAATCACATAGGAGTCTTCGACATGGACCGGAAATGTCTCGGCGACATACGGTCCCTTCTGCAATTCGTCGCCGCGCGCCACCGCGACCGGATAGGACCGGATCTTGAACCGTTTCGGGTCGAACCAGGACTGGCCGTTGCGCATGTCGAACTCCCAGCCGTGCCAGGGACAGCGCAGCATCTCGCCAACGCGCGAACGCTCGTAGACGCCGGGCTCGGGCGAGGTCAGCCGCGCCACGCAGGCGGCCTTCTCCAGCGGCGCACCTTCGTGCGGGCAGCGGTTGAGCAGCGCAAAAAACTCGCCATTGACATGGAACACGACGATATCGCGCCCGTCGACATCAACGACCTTGTTGCCGCCGGGCGGAATCTCTGAAGTCGACGCGACGATGTGACGGGCCATATTGATCAGAACTTGTAGACCGCACGCGCATTGGTGCTGAAGATCTTCTTCCGTTCGGCCTCAGTGAGCGGGGTCTTGAAGGCGAAGCGCGGATCGTCAAAATCCCAATGCGGATAGTCCGACGAGAACAGCAGACGATCGATGCCGACCCATTCGATCAGCGCGCGCAGATGCCGCGCCTCGTCCGGCTCGTCGATCGGCTGGGTCGTGAACCAGAAGTTTTGGCGCACATATTCCGATGGTTTGCGCTTGAGATGCGGCACCTCGCTGCGGAAGCGCTCGAAATGCTGGTCCATCCGCCATACCGCCGACGGGATCCAGCCGAAACCACCCTCGATGAAGACGATCTTCAATTTCGGGAAGCGCTCCGGCACGCCTTCGATGACGAGGCTCGCGAGCTGAGCCGCGATGGTGTGGGCGTTGGACTGGTGCTCCTCGACATAATAAGACGGCCAGCCACCGCCGGTCGGCGCGTGGCCGCCATAGCCGCCGACATGAATGCCGAGCGGCAGGTCGAGCGCCTGCGCCCGCTCGTAGATCGGCCAATAGCGGCGGCGACCGAGCGGCTCATTGGCGCGCGGCGAGACGTTGATCTGGATGTACTCGCCAATTTTGGCGCAGCGCTCGATCTCGGCAATGGCGAGATCCGTGCCATCCTGCCCGACCAGAATCGAGGCTTTCAGACGCGGATCCCGGTGCGACCAGAACGCCAGCTGCCAGTCATTGATGGCGCGCTGGATCGCCGCACCGAATTCGAGGTTCTGCTGCGAGAAGATGAAGAGATCGAGCACCTGCAGGATGCCGAACTCGACGTCGAGCGGGTCGAGGTGCTGCTTCTGCATGAAAGCGAGATCGGAGCCTGGCGGCCCGCCCGTCGGCGGCCAGGCATCGCGCCGCGCGATCAGCGGCGAGGAGCGCGGATAGGGCGTGGTGAAGAGATAGGGCGTGCGCAGATGGCTGCCATATTCTTTCAAATGCTGCTGCCAGCGTTTCGGCAGGAACTCGTTGAGATCGTCGTGCGAATGCAGGCTCGGATGCACATCGCAATCGACGATGCGCAGCCTTGATGTGGCGGGCTTCTCGTCGTCGCGCAGCGGACGGTCGATGACTTCACTCATGCGAACCTCCAGGGTCAATTGACCGACAGCCGCGGAAACGTCTCCAGCGGATTGTCGACGCACATTTTCTCGATGATGCTCTTCGGCAGGTTCGGCGGGATTGGATCATCGCCATCGAACTGCCAGTGCGGATAGTCGGACGCGAACAGGAACATTTTTTCCGAGCCGATCTGGTCGATGATCTCCTCGACGCTTCTGGCGTCGCCGGGCGCATCGAACGGCTGCATGGTGACGCGGAAATTGTCGCGGATGATCGATGCCGGCTCGCGCTCGACCCAGGGCACCTCGACGCGAACGCCGCGCCAGGTCTTGTTGGCGCGCCACATGAAGGCCGGCAGCCAGCTTACCCCTGACTCCATCAGCACGACCTTCAGATCAGGAAACTTGCCGAACACGCCTTCATAGATCAGGCTCAGGATCTGCGCCTGAAACGCCTGCGCCTCGACGAAGTAATATTCATAGCGGTGCGACGGCCAGCCGGCCGAGCTCGGCGCCTGCCGGTATTGCGTGCCGGCGTGGATCGCGAGCGGCAGCTTGTATTTCTCGGCGAGCTGATAGACCGGCCAGAAATGCCGCCGCCCCAGCAGCGTCTCGCCCTGCGCCAGCACCAGGATGGAGACGAAGCGATTGTCATTCGCGCGGCGCTCGATCTCCTCGATGGCGAGATCAGGTGCCTGCATCGGCACCACGATCGAGGCGCGCAGGCGCGGATCGCGCGACAGCCATTCGGCGGCGATCCAGTCGTTGATGGCCTTGCAGAAGTCCGCTGCCATGTAGGAATCGAACACCGCCTGGGCGCCGTAGAGCACGTTGAGGATCGCGTGGCTCGCGCCCAATTGGTCGAAGGCGCCCTTCTGCACCATGGCGAGGTCGGAGCCAGGCTTGGTGCCATTGGCCGGCCGCCAGTCGACGCGGCCTGACAACGGCATGCTGGGCGGATAGGACGTGAGATCGAGGCCGTCGATGGCGCGGCTCACGACCTGCTCTTTCCAGTGATCGCTGAGATAGGGAAGCAGTGTCGTGCGGGTGCCGCCAACCGCCGGATGAATATCGCAGTCAATCCGCGTCACCGCCATGGATGTTTCCTCGGGCAATCTTATTGGCGGCATTCTCCGCACCGCCCGCGCAGAGTGCGCCGGCCTGTGCCGACGCGCAAGGCCGCAGCTCTGCGCGATCCGTCATGGCTCGGTTGCATTTCGCAGGCGCGATATGGGGTCAGGCGGACGCGCCTGAATCCGCCATGATCAGGATCCGCTGAACCAGCGCGATCGCGGTCTCGGTGGCGGGATCGGCGGAAATGACGGGAACCGCGAGCAGGAGGATATCGACGGGATCCGACGAGAGCACAACGAGATGCGTCGCGTTTCCCGCTGTTATCAGCGACGCCAGCCGCTCCACGGCGGGGTCGACCGGCGGATGTCCCCAGGGCGCATCCGATCTCCGCAGCACGCGATGCGTCGCAAGCCGGTTGCGCAGGAGAAGTGGGTCGTAAGCCGCGAGATCATCCTCGCGAAACCGCCGCGCGCTCTCGAACAACGGATGGCGCAGCAACTCGGCGATGAGCTGGTCGCGCGTGGTGGCCGCAGAGATTGCGACTGAGCTGAGCACGCCCGGCGTGCGTGATTCGAGATAGGCCCGGAGCGTGTCGGTCATCAGGCCGATGGTCAGCACGCCCGACACGGCAATGGCGCAGAAGCGCGAGACTTGTGCGACGTCGACGTCGGGGGCGACGAAGGCGGCGGCAAGACCGAGCAAGGCGGAGCTCACGAGCCGCAGCACGGTGAGAACCACGCCATGCCAGCGCGCCTCGCCGCTGCTCCCGGCGATCAGCACGGCGGTAACCACGAGCAGCGCGCCAAGCGCGCCGAGCTTGACCGGCATATCCGGCATCAACGCCGCAAAATCGGTGACAATGAACGGCAGAACTGTTATCGCGCCTGCAGTCATGCGGTCGATGCTGCGATTTTCTGACACCATCAACGAGGTCCGATCTCGCGTGGCAAGCAAGACCGCGCAAGCTGCGAATCCACCGAGCTGGAACAGCGCCAACGCAACCGCATAGGGCTTGTCGAAATGCCCGAGCCCGATCGCGCCGCCGAAGCCAAGCACGACGGCGCCGATGATCACGGCGAGCTTGAGGGCGCGGGGCGCATGCCGCCGCAACATGCCCTCGGTCACGATCAGCGCGCCGAAGGGAATCGCGGCTGCGGGAATGACGGAGAGATCATCGAGCAAACCGCTTGCCGTCAGCCACGCCGCGCTGCGGACCAGGAACAGCAGCGCAACGATGCCGAGCGCGGTCACGAGGCGTATCGTCAACGGACTATGCGCATCGCGGCGGAGGAGCGCGGCCATGGCGACGCCAAGCCCGATCACGCCACAAAGATTGACGATCGCATTGGCAATGATCGCTGAGTTCATCGGCCGCGTTCCTGCCGGGTCCGCAGCGTGCCAAAGCTCTTGCTGTCGTCGAGCCAGTAGGCGACCGGCAGCACCAGGCGTTGCAGGCCGAGAAACAGCGATGCAAGAAACAGCCCGGGCAGCGACCGATGCGGCACCTGCTCGAACAGATATGCGCGCGCGGCCGCCAGATCGATGCGACCGATCTGGAGCAAGTCATCACCGCGCTCGTAGTTCAGCTCGCGGGCGCAGAACTCGGCGTATTGCGGATCGCGATGCTTTGGTGCCTCGTCAAAACTCTTCTTCAGCGCGTCGGAGCCGCCGGTATAAGCATCCGTAATGACGAAGCGGCTTTCGTCGAAGCCGGCCTCATCGCCGACGCCGAACACGCCGCGGTGCTGGCGCATGATGCCGCGGGCGAGCTGAAGATGGGCAAAGCTCTGCCGGGCGTCGGGGCGTGGCGACGGATAGACGTCGGAAAAGGTCTCGGTGACCATGCCGACCACTGACGGCACCTGGGTCACATTGGAGATCCAGCGCGGGCGCATCCCATCGCGCAGAAACAGCACCAGCGTGGTCAAGCCGTAGAGCACCCAGGACAGCCCCTGCCCGCGCGCATCGGGATCGACCATGACGAGGCCGAGATGGGTGACGTCGACGGGCGCACTGTCGAGCTCGACCTGCATCACCGACAGCGCGTTGAACGCGACCGGGCGTCCGCCATCCTCCTCGGAGATCAGGGTGACGATGGCGCGGGACAGACCCTCGCGCGCGCCGGAGAAGATGCCGTAGGTCAGCTCGTCAGCTGGTAGCGTCTTGGCTGCCACGATACGGAGTTGCGCGACCAGATGGTCGAGCTCGTCCTGCGGCAGCGACAGGCCTGGACTCTCGACGATGCGGGTCGCGTGACCGGGGTGAGTGCGCAAGGAGAGATCGATAGCCGGCTGGGCGAAGGCCTTGAGCCAGAACGACGCATAGCCGGGCAGCCGTCCGGCGGCGTCGCGCAGAAGTTGCCAGCTCCGTTTTCTCCCAGCGTCTGCCATGCCCGCCTGCCACAATCGGAAAGGGTTCTCGCGTAAGGCGATTAAGGAGCGATGAGCACCATTTCGCGCGCCGATTGCAGGGTAAAGGATAAGTTTCGGCCGCCGCTGCAAATGACTGGAAAAGCGCGAAAGCGGCGGATGCTCCAGCATCCGCCGCCCCGCTACCTATGGTGTCGGCTCATGCGGCCTTGGAGACCTCCATCAGCAACCGTTCGGCCTTGGCATCCTCGATGCGATTCACGAGACGGCTGCTCTCGTGGTTGTCACGCACGGTCTTGGTCAAAGTGACGCAGGTCTGGATCAGCATCACGATGCCCATGGTGAGATAGCCCTTCATCCAGAGATCGATCGGCAGGAAGAACACGCCGAGGGCGACGAGGAAGGCGGAGGCTGCGAAGGACGCGTAAGTGAAGGTCACCCAGGCGCCGCTGTGCGGTTGGCCGTTCTGGTTCATGGTCGTCTCCTGTTGGTTCTGATGATGAATGGGATTGAGATCAGGCAGTCGGGGGGCGCTTGGACTTCAGCCGCGCGAGCACGTCGTCCGCGGTTGTCTTGAGCCGGGGGCCAAAGCCCTGCTCGGCGAGTCTTTCGGCGGTGGCGAGCGGACCAGTAGCAGCATCAAGCTCGACCAGTGCATCGTCAGCGGCCTGAGCCTCGATCTGGCGCTCGCGCAGACGCCGCAGGGTGCTTTCGGCTTCCGGCAGCGTGGATTCGTAAGGGCGTGCCGCCTCGATGCCGCTGCGGCGAAGCGAGCGCACGGCCTCCGAGGCACGAGCGACACGGCGGCCACGATCTAGCTCGGTGATGCGCGCCTGCGCGTTCGCAACATGGCGCTTGAGCCTGATAATCTCGGTTGCGAACAGCGCGCGCGCCGTCAGCGCCGCGTCGCGGTCGGCCTCGAGGCCAGCGATGGCTTCGGCGGCCTCCTTGGCGAGATCCTCGCGGCCGCCATCGAGCGCCGCGACCGCGCGGGTCTCGAGATCGGCGATCCGGGCAACGGTGGCCTCGAGCTTGCGGCCCTCCTGCTGATCCTGTGCGATCGCCAGCGCCAGCGTCCGCTTGCTGCGCTCGACGGCGGCCGCCGCATCGCGCATCTGCTGGTCGAGGATCAGCAGGGCCGTGCGGTCCTCGAGCTCCTCGCCGGCGGCGGCGACGCTGCCGCGGAAAAGTGTGACGACGGTCTTGAACATTGCTAGCTCCCTGTTATGAGCATTGCTCACAAACGCTTTGTAGCATATCTTGAGCGTCGCTCAAGAAAAATTTGAGCGACGCTCACGAGTTTGGTTAACGGATGTCTAAGACACTGGAACGGCGAGAGAAATTACGGGCCGACCTGATCCTGGCGGCGGAGCGGATGATTGCTGAGCGCGGATTGGCTGGCCTGAAGACCCGCGATCTTGCCCGCGAGATCGGCTGCGCCAACGGGGCGGTCTACAATCTGGTCTCCGACGTGGACGAGCTGATCCTGCGGGTCGGCTCCCGCACGCTGCATCGACTGGACGAGGCGCTCAGCGCGGCGGAAGGTGCCGGCGAGGCCTCGCCGCAGGAGAGGCTGGTCTGCATCGCCATCGCCTATTGCGATTTCGCCGCGGACAATCTCCAGCTCTGGCGCGCGCTGTTCGAACACCGCATGGAGGCCGACAAGACCGTTCCCGATTGGTCGATCGAAGATCAGATGCAGCTGTTCAGGCATATCTATGTGCCGCTTGCCGCGCTGTTTCCCAAACGCGGCCCGGAGGAGCTCGGCATCACCGCGCGCAGCCTGTTCTCGGCGGTGCATGGCATGGTGGCCCTCGGACTCGAACAGAAGCTGGTCGCCGTGCCGCTGCCGGCGCTGCGCAAGGAAATCGCGGGCCTTGTGCGCGCGACGATCGACGGATTGATCGCGCGGGCGGCATAGCGGCCGCGAAGCGCAGCGGGGCCAAGAGCGAAGGTCAAAGGGAGACGGTTGACTAAAATTTCGCCTGTCACATCATGGCGGGTGTGCTTAGTTTTGCCGCGTTCCGTTCTCTCCCTCTCCTTTCGGAGTTCCCATGTCCCTCCTCATCCGCGGCGGCACCGTCGTCAATCATGATCATTCGCGCCGTGCGGACGTGCTGATCGAGGGCGAAAGCATCGTCGCGATCGGCGCATCGATCGCAGCGCCGACGGGCGCGGAGATCCTCGACGCCGGAGGCGCCTATATCATTCCGGGCGGCATCGATCCGCACACCCATCTGGAAATGCCGTTCATGGGCACCGTCACCGCCGACGATTTCGAGTCAGGCACGAAGGCGGCACTGACCGGCGGCACCACCATGGTGGTGGATTTCTGCCTGCCCGATCCCGGCCAGTCCATGCTCGCGGCCTATCAGGAGTGGCGGCACAAATCCGAGAAGGCGGCGAGCGACTACGGCTTCCACATGGCGGTGACGTCGTGGTCGAAGCAGATCTTTGACGAGATGGAGACCGTGGTCAAAACCTACGGCATCAACACCTTCAAGCATTTCATGGCCTACAAGGGCGCGCTGATGGTGAACGACGACGAGCTCTACAACTCGTTCGCGCGTTGCGCCCATCTCGGCGCGATGCCGGTCGTCCATGCGGAGAACGGCGACGTCGTCGCGCTGATGCAGGAGGCGCTGATCGCGCGCGGCGTCACAGGCCCGGAAGGGCACGCCTATTCACGGCCGCCGGAAGTCGAGGGCGAAGCCACCAACCGCGCCATCATGATCGCCGACATGACGGGAACGCCTGTTTATATCGTGCACACCAGCTGCCGCGAGGCGCATGAAGCGATTGCGCGGGCGCGGGCCGCCGGCAAGCGTGTCTATGGCGAGCCCCTGATCCAGCATCTCTTGCTCGACGAGCGTGAATACCAGAATAAGAACTGGGATCATTCCGCGCAGCGCGTGATGTCGCCGCCGTTCCGCGACAAGTCGCACCAGGACAGCCTCTGGGCCGGCCTGCAGTCCGGCTCGCTGCAAGTGGTCGCGACCGACCATTGCGCCTTCACCACCGAGCAGAAGCGGTTTGGGCTCGGCGATTTCAGGAAGATTCCGAACGGCACCGGCGGCCTGGAAGATCGCCTGGCGCTGCTATGGACCGCGGGCGTTGCCACGGGGCGCCTGACCAAGGAAGAGTTCGTTGCGGTGACTTCGGCGAACATCGCCCGCATCCTCAACATCTATCCGCGCAAGGGCGCGGTCGCCGTCGGCTCGGATGCCGATCTCGTGGTGTGGGATCCGAAGGCGACGAAAACCATCAGCGCGAAGCGGCAGATGAGCCGGATCGACTACAACGTGTTCGAAGGCTTTGCCTGCACCGGCGGTGCCGCCGCGACACTCTCGCGCGGCCGTATCGTGTGGAAGGACGGCGATCTGCGCGCCGAGGCCGGCGACGGACACTATGTCGAGCGTCCGGCCTTCTCGCCGGTACATGTCGCAAACTCCACCTGGAAGGAGCTGACCACCCCGCGCGGCGTCGAGCGCGGAGCGGTCACGCCGTAGCGCTCTATCGCACCAGCTGCTTCAGACCTGCGAGATGCCGCCATCAGCGACGAGATCGATGCCAGTGCTGTAGCTGCTATCGTCGGATGCCAGGAAGAGAATGGCCGATGCCATTTCCTCCGGATGCCCGATGCGGCCGAGTGGGGTGATCGAGGAGAAGAACGCGCGTGCGCCGTCGGCCTCCTCACGCGTCTTGAATTGGCCGTCGATGATCGGCGTGTCGATGGCGCCCGGTGACAGCGTATTCACACGGATGCCGCGATCTTTCAATTCCATCGCCCAAGTCCGCGCAAACGAGCGCAACGCGGCCTTCGTGGCTGCGTAGGTTCCATGCTCCGGCAGCCCCTTCAGATGGAGAAGAGTTGATATCAGCACGATCGATCCGCCCTTGCGCATCAGCGGCAAGGCCTTCTGTACCGTGAAAAAGGCGCCCCGTGCGTTGATGCCAAAGGTCTTGTCGAAATGCGCCGGCGTGACGTTCTGTGTGAGCACGCGCTCGACGAAGCCGGCGCTGGCAACGACGATGTCGAGAGCGCCTTTTTCGTCCTTCACCCGGCCATAGAGCCGGTCGAGATCGTCGAGAATGGCAACGTCGGCCTGGATCGCGGAGACATTGCGGCCGATCTCGGCCTTGGCCTTGTCGAGCTCGCTTTGACGTCGTCCGGCGATGAAGACGTAGGCGCCTTCAGCCACGAACCTCTTGGCCGCCGCGAGGCCGATACCACTGGAGCCGCCGGTGATGACGGCAATTTTTCCTTCAAGTTTCGACATGACGCAGTCCTTTGGTTTTGGCACGCGCGCTCGTTCGGCACGGCATGCCGTTGATGGGAGTTTGAGAGGCGCGCGCGGATCGTGCCGGTTCGGTTCGGATCAGGCCGGCTTGCCCGCTTTATCTGGATCATTTGGAAACAAAGGGGTATATGGCGAACGGGGACAAGATTTATCTGGATTTCAAATGAGTGACCGATTGCAGGAATTGGCCGTGTTCGTCCGCGCGGCGGAGAGCGGCAGCTTTTCAAAGGCCGCGCGCGAGCTCGGCCTGTCGCAGCCTTCGGTGTCGCGCATCATCGGCGAATTGGAGAGCCGGCTCGGTGTCAAGCTGCTGCTGCGGACAACGCGCAGCATCACGGTGACGGACGCCGGCGCGCTGTTCCTCACCCGCGCGCGCGAAGTGCTGGCCGACATCGAGGACGCGGAGGACGCCGCGCGTGGTGTCGATTCCTTGCGCGGGACGCTGCGCATCACGATGCCCATCATGTATGGCACACGACACATCATCCCGCGCCTGCCGAGATTCCTGAAGCTGCATCCCCTGCTGCGCATCGAGATGTCCGTCGCCGACGAGCGGCAGAACCTCGTTGTGGAAGGCAACGACCTCGCCATTCGGCTCGGCCCGCTCGACGATTCCGGATTCGGTGCACGGAAGCTTGCGTCCCTGCCGCGCTTTCTCGCCGCCGCGCCGTCCTATCTTGCCGAACGCGGCACGCCGAGGACGCCGGCTGATCTCGCCGCGCATGACTGCATCTTCGGTCCCGGCCTGTTCGGACGCACCAACTGGTCGTTCACCCGCAACGGCGCAGAGACCTCGGTCGATGTCCGCGGGCGCATCACCACCGACTCCGGCCCCGGAGTGTTTGCAAGCGTGCTGGCCGGGCTTGGCATCGCGATGACGTCACCGGTGATGGCCGGCCCCGAGATCGAGGCGGGCACGCTGGTGCCGGTGCTGAAGGGCTACAAGCTCGCGCCGATCGACGTCCATGCCGTATTCCCGGCGGGTCCGCGTCCCTCGACCAAGGTCCGAGCGCTGGTCGACTTCCTGGCCGAGGAGCTGAGATAGCGGCACGCAGATGCGACGCCGTGAAGCGCAGCTGATGGCATGCGCCTTGCCTCTTCGTGACGCAGTTTCGCACAAAAGAGGCACCGATGAGCCCATCGCCTTTCGACATCAGCCGCCGCAATGTGGTGCTCGGCGGCCTCAGCCTGGCCGGACTGACGGCGGCCGCACCGTCCTCGGTCCAGGCACAGGCGCGCAGCGAGACGCTGCTGGTGGTGCAGGAGCTTGGGCCGAACTCGCTGGACATGCAGGGCGTCGGCTCGAACCAGACCGTGAACGGCCTCTCCTGGAACTGCTACGACCGCCTGCTGACCTACGCCTCCAAGACATTGCCCGACGGCACATTGTCCTACGACCGCGAAAAGCTCGCGCCGGAGCTTGCCGAAAGCTGGGAGGTGGCCGCCGACGGCATGTCCTGCACCTTCAAGCTTCGCAACGACGCCAAATTCCACGACGGCACGCCAGTCACGGCCAAGGACGTCAAATGGTCATTCGATCGTGCGGTGAAGGTCGGCGGCTTTCCGACCTTCCAGATGTGGGCAGGATCGCTGGAAAAGCCTGAGCAGTTCGTGGTGGTCGATGATTACACCTTCCGCATCGACTATGTCCGCAAGGACAAGATGCTGCTGTTCAACGTTGCGGTCGTCGTGCCCTTCATCATCAACTCCGAGCTCGCGAAGAAGAACGCGACGGCCGAAGATCCCTGGGCACTGGCCTGGCTCAGGACCAACGAAGCCGGAGGCGGCGCCTACAGGATCGAGAGCTGGAAGCCCGGCAGCGAGACCGTGCTGGCGCGGTTCGACGACTGGAAGAGCGGACCGCTGCCGAAAGTGAAGCGCGTGATCGCGCGCGACGTTCCTTCCGCCGGCACCCGCCGCGCCATGCTTGAGCGGGGTGATGCCGATATATCGAGCGGCTTTGCACCGCGCGATTTCGAGCAGATCATTCGGGAAGGCAAGGTCAAGGTCTCCGGCGTGCCGATCCCCAACGCGCTTTGGTACGTCGCGCTGAACACGGCGAAACCGCCGTTCGACAATGCCAGGCTGCGCCAGGCCATCGCCTGGGCGATGCCATATGAGCAGATCCAGAGCAGCGCCTTCTTCGGCCGCGCCGTTCCAATGTATGGCGGCGCAGCCGAGGTCGCAAAACCAGTGTGGCCGCAACCCTCTCCCTATGCCACCGATCTCGACAAGGCCAAGGCGCTCATGAAAGAGGCTGGTTTCGAGTCTGGCCTTGAGACAACGCTGTCGATCGACACCGGCACGGCCACAGTCGGCGAGCCGACGGCAATCCTGATCCAGGAGAACCTCGCCAAGATCGGCATCAAGACGTCGATCGAAAAGATCCCCGGCGCGAACTGGCGCACCACACTGAACAAGAAAGAACTGCCGCTTGCGCTCAACCGCTTCAGCGGCTGGCTCGACTATCCCGAGTATTACTTCTACTGGAATCTCCACGGCAATAATTCGATCTTCAACATCTCCTCCTACCAGAACAAGGAGATGGATGCCCTGATCGACAAGGCACGCTTCACGACTGACGCCATCGAATACGACAGGTGCGTGAAGGATTTCATCGCGCTCTGCATGCGCGACGTCCCCGTCATCCCTCTCAATCAGCCGATCCACGACGTCGCCATGCAGAAAGGCATCTCAGGGTACGAATTCTGGTTTCACCGCGAGCCGGACTATCGCCAGTTCGCGAAAGGCTAGTTCTTTTCGACAACGCGGACGGAGTCTGAAGCCGCCCGCGCCTGCACGATCGGAAAACCCCGTTCGAGCCGCGCCGCGCTCGCGCGCAGCATGGCCGCATCGAGCTTGCCTTGCCGCGATCCGTCGAGCGCGCAGCCGAAGATCCGGTAGAATTGCGCGCCATCATACGCAACCAGCAGCAGGTCGACGCCGGCGTTGATGGCTTCGACCACGGCCTTGCAGACGTCGTGCTGATAGATCGCACCCATCACCAGATCGTCGGTCATCACCACGCCCTGATACTTCCAGGTCTCGCGGATGATGCCGTCGACAACGCGCTTCGAACGCGAGGCGGCGCGATCGGGATCGACGGCAGTTAGCGTGACATGACCGACCATTAGCGCGCTGTGCGACTGCGACAGCACTTCGCGGAACGGCAGCCAGTCGGTCGCTTCCAGCTCCCTGACCGGCGTATTGAGGCTGGCGCTGAAATGGTGCGTATCGGTGCGCACGCGTCCGATACCGGGGAAATGCTTGAGCGTGGCGCCCACACCCTGCCCTTCGAGCCCGCGCACATAGGCACTTGCGATGGTGCTGACGACCGCAGGATCTGTCGCAATCGCGCGCTGGCCGATCAGCGTATGAAAGTCGAGGCGGTTGCGCCGCTGCGGCGGCTTGAGATCGAGCACCGGCGCAAGATTGAGGTTGACGCCAAGGCTCGCAAGCTCTCGGCCGTGAATGCGGCCGAACTCTTCTGCCTTGGCTTGCTGTTCGTCGGGAGCGAGCCCTGTGAGCGTCGCCAGTGCCGGCACCTTGGTCAGCGGCGGCGCGAGATGTCCAACGATGCCGCCCTCCTGGTCCGCGGCGACGATCAGAGGCGGCAGGCCGGCAGCACGCCTGATATCCTGGAGCCCTACAATCTCTGCCCGCAGCGCATCGACACTCCGGCCACGGATGTTGTGCCGGGTCACGTAGACGCCGCCAATCAATCCCTGCTCGGCGAGGCGCGCCACCTCTGAATACGACGAATAGCCGACCATGAAGTGCGGCCCGAGCTGACGCGCCTCGATCACGCGAGCGCTGAGCACGTCGTGCTTGCGCAACTCGAAGCTGAGATGCGCCACCGCCATCAGCATCGGCGGCAGGCACCAGAGCATGACGAGCAGCTTGTCGGACAAGCTGCGCCAATACTTTCGCCGGAGCAGGATGACGACGATCGCGATACTCGCGATGGCAAGCGCGACGTTTCCGCCGCCACGCAGCGGAACCAGATAAGGATCGTTCTTGTTTGCGGCCGCAAACGTGACGAGAGGAGCAGCGAACCAGAGCAGGACGAGGCCGATACGACGGAGGAATGGCATGGTGCATCACGTCCGGGGAGTGGCTGATGATCCGCACCTATCAAAGCGATTTGCGCTGCGCGAGATGCAAAAGCGCGCCTGCACGAAATCTGCAAAAGACTCCTGAAACCATGCAGACACTGATCCCGCCTTCTGCACATACGCCGTGCAGATTTCGTGGCGTCACCCATCACGAAAGGTGTTCTGGACATGACGAGCCTGGCTTCGACGATCGCGGCGGACTTCCGGCCGATCAGGCATTCCGCAATTCCAGCCAAGCTGGGCTGCGCGCTGGCGCTGGCTGCGCTCGCCGACTGGCTGTTCTATGGCCATCGGATCGGACTGTCGCTGACGCTGTTTGCAATCGCGACGATCTGCATATCGATGCTCTTCAATCACGCCGCACTGGATCCGCGTCGCGGCATCATCGGCGCGGCCATCCTCGTCGCCGGCCTGATTCCGGCGATCGAGGAGCTCAACCCACTATCCTTCCTGATTCTCGTGACGGCGATCGCCATTGCGCTGCTGCTTGCAACCAATCCGGAAACGACCGGACTTGCCGAGCGTGCGCGCGCACTGCGCAACTTCTTCCTGTTCGGCCCCTTCAGGGTCTTCCTCGAAGCACTCCAGGTTTTCAACATATCCGCATTCACCCGCGGCATCGCACTCTGGCTGCTGCCGGCGGCGCTCGGCACCGTCTTTGTCGCCCTCTTCGCCGCGGCCAATCCGGTGATCGAGCAATGGGTGTCCCTGCTCAATCCAAATGTCATTCTCGAATATGTCAGCGTCCTGCGCGTGCTGTTCTGGACCATGATGGTGGCGCTGGTCTGGCCGTTCATCCATCTGCGCTGGCGGCGCAGGAAAGTTGTCAGCGCCGACGTCGCCGACGCGCCCGTGCCACCACCACTGCCGCCCGTCGTCTCGGCCGAATTTCTCGGTCCCTCCACCATCCTGCGCTCGCTGATCCTGTTCAATGTGCTGTTCGCGGCGCAGTCCATCCTCGACGGGCTCTATCTCTGGGGCCATGTGGCCCTGCCTGCCGACATGACCTACGCGGCCTACGCCCATCGCGGCGCCTATCCGCTGATAGCGACCGCGCTGCTCGCCGCGGCCTTCGTGCTGGTTGCGATGCGCCCGGGCGGGCCAGCAGAACAGTCAAAGGTGATCCGACAGTTGGTCTATCTCTGGGTCGGACAGAACGTGCTGCTGGTGGCCTCCTCCATTCTCCGCCTCGATCTCTACGTCGATATCTACATGCTGACCTATTGGCGTATCGCGGCCTTCATCTGGATGGGCCTGGTGGCGCTGGGGCTGATCCTGATCGTCGCCCGCATTGCGCTCAACCGGTCCAACCGGTGGCTCATCGGCGCCAATCTGATCGCGTTAACGATCGTGCTGTATAGCTGTTCTCTGATGAACTTCGACGCCTTCATTGCCGACTATAATGTCGCTCACAGCCGGGAAGTTTCAGGGAAAGGCATGTCGATCGATGAGTACTATCTTTGGCTGCTTGGACCACAGGCTTTGCCGGCAATCGGCAAGGTGCTTCCGTTTCGCTCCGACGCCAAGTTCGTCAATCTTGTCGGATGGCGCGATCTGCTTATAGAAAGGCAGCGTCAGGACATGGCCTGGCGGGCCTGGGGCTTTCGGAGCTGGCGGCTGCAACGCCGCCTCGATGCTGCGGCCCAAGGCCAGCCGGCAAGGTGAGCGGAGAGATACTTGGCGCATCGCATTCTCATCGTCGACGACGAGGGCCACATCCGCGAGGTCATCCGCGTTGCGCTGAAGAAAGCGGGCATGGACGTGATCGAGGCCCGCGACGGCAGAGAGGCGCTTCTCCGCTTTGCCGCCGACAAGCCTGACCTGATCGTGCTCGACATCGGCATGCCCGAGTTCGACGGCCTCGACGTCTGCCGCGAGATCCGCAAAGCCTCCGACGTGCCTATCCTGTTCCTGTCGGCGCGCGACGAGGAGATCGACCGCATCCTCGGCCTCGAGATCGGCGGCGACGATTACGTCACCAAGCCCTTCAGCCCGCGCGAGCTGGTGGCGAGGGTCAATGTCATCCTGCGCCGGCTCGTTCCCCGCAATGGCGAGGCCAAGGCTGGTCCCTGTCGCAAGGCGGCCTGCTGATCGATCCCGAGCAGCATGTGGCGACTTTTGCGGGTACGCCGCTCAAGCTGACTGCGATCGAGTTCGGCATCTTGCGTGCATTCCTGACCCGGCCGACGTCGGTGTTCAACCGCGAGCAGCTGATGCGCGCGGCCTATCAGCTCAACATCCAGGTCTCCGACCGCACCATCGACAGTCACATCCGCAACATCCGCGCCAAGCTCGCAGCGCTCGCCTGCGACAACGTCATCGAGACCATCCACGGCGTCGGCTTCAAGCTCGGCCGCTGCGAGAAAGAGGCATGAGCGGTCCGCCTGACAAATGGCGGCCGTCGCTGGGGCTCGTGATATCAGCGGTGCTCGCGACCGTCGCCGTGCTGCCGCTGGTCGGCCTGTTCTTCTTCCGCCTCTACGACAACCAGCTGATCCGCCAGACCCAGGCAGAGCTGATCGCGCAGAGCCGCGTGCTGGCAACGATCTATGCGCAGGAGATCACGGCAAGGCTCGACGGCGGATTGATGCTCGGCGCCGAGGTGGCGCCGAACGTGCTGCCCGATCCCGGCGACCAGTTCACGCCGATCCGGCCCGCGCTCGATCTCACCGCCAACGATCTGTTGCGCCGGCGCCCCGACGCGCTGCCCGCGCCCCAGCCGGCGCAAGCCGCCTATGTCGAGATCGGCGCCAGGCTGACGCCGATCATCCGCGAGACCCAGAAGGTGACGCTGGCCGGATTTCGCATCCTCGATCCGCAAGGCGTGGTGATCGCGGGGCGGCAGGAGGTCGGGCGGTCGCTCGCCCATATCGAGGAAGTGGCCGAGGCGCTGCACGGGCAGTACCGCGCGACTTTGCGCAACCGCATGCCGGACAAGCCACCGCCGCCGATCTATTCCTTTAGCCGCGGGCTCGGCGTGCATGTGTTCTCGGCGATGCCCGTCATCGTCAACAACCGCGTCGCGGGGGTGATCTACACCACGCGGACGCCGAGCAACATCTTCGACCATCTCTACCAGGAGCGAGCAAAATTCGTGCTGGCGGGGCTGGCGGTGATCCTCGGCACGATCGCGATCGGCCTCGTATTCTCGCGCACCATCACGCTGCCGATGCGCGAGTTGATCGACCGCGCCGCGCGGATCAGAAGCGGCGATCGCGAGGCGTTCCAGCCGCTCCGGCACTACGGCACGCGCGAGTTCGCGCAGCTCTCGCACAGCTTTCTCGGCATGGCCGAGCAGCTGGCGCGACGCTCCGACTACATCGCGACGTTCTCGGCTCATCTGACCCACGAGCTGAAATCGCCGCTGACCTCGATCAAGGGCGCGGCCGAGCTGTTGCAGGATTCGTATCACGGCAAGCCCGACGGCCTGACGCCGTCAGAGCAGCGCACCTTCATCGCCAACATCCTCTCCGACACAAAGCGTCTGGAGGCGATGGCGCAGCGGCTACGGGAGCTCGCCCGCGCCGAGAGCCTGCCGCAGAACGAGCGCACGGAGCTGGCGCCCGTGATCGCGGATCTCCGAAGCCGGTTTCCGGCGAGCACCATCGAGGCCAGCGGCAGTCTCGACAGGGCGATCGGCATGTCCGGCGAGAAGGCGCTGATCGTACTCTCGCACCTCGCCGACAACGCAATTCGGCACAAGGCCGGGACGATCAGGCTGGAGGCAGTGGACGAGCGGACGACGCTTCTGCTCACCGTGAGCAACGACGGCGAGCCGATCTCGGCACCGAACCGCGACAGGATCTTTGACGCGTTCTTCACGACCCGGCGCGACCAAGGCGGTACTGGAATGGGGCTGGCGATTGCGCGCGCGGTGATGGCAAGCCACGGCGGCTCGATCAGGCTCAAGCCGACCGACGACGGCGCTGCCTTCGAGCTTCAGTTTCCCGCGGCCTAGATCGCGAACACCCAGGCGGCGACGATGGTGCCGATGGTGACGAGACCGGCGATGGTCCAGCCGGCGGCGTATTCCAGCTCGGGATGACCGGTCGCCCGCATGATCTCTGCCCGATCGGCGATATGCTTCTCTGCCATGACAGCCTCGCACGTGTTGGCCCGTGTCATGGATAAGTCGCACCAGCCGCGATTAGGTTCCATCACGGACGCGCGAATGGCAAATAAAGTCGAAAACAACCCCATGCAAAGTAGAACGCCCCTGCCGGGATGAGCCGGCGTCGCGCTCCCCAACCATTTGAGCTGACGCGGCAAAACCGCCGTCTGGCGCAACCGCCATCTTGCACCGCAAAAATCCGATGGCGTGCTAGACTGGGCGCATACAGGTAAGGGCAGGAGAGAAGCATGGCCGACGACAAGACCAAGCGGGGCGGCGCGGACCGCAAGCTGATCGCGCTCACCGAGCGATATGAAGTCGCCTACTGGTCGAAGAAATTCAAGGTCACCCCGGCCAAGCTGAAATACGCCGTCAAGAAGGTCGGCCACTCCGCCAAGAAGGTCGACGAGTACATCAAGCTGCAGAAGCACCGCGCCGCCGACAAGAAGCGGATCGCGCTCGGCGAAGCCTACGAAGTCCGCTACTGGTCGAAGAAGTTCAAGATCACACCGGCCAGGCTCAAGGCCGCCGTCGCCGCCGCCGGCCATTCGTCCAGGAAGGTCGAGGCCTATCTGATCGCGCAGAAGGCTGCGAAGAAAAAGAAGGCAGCGAAGAAGACTGCAAAGAAAAAGGCATCCGCTCCGCGGAAGAAGGCCGCCTGAAAACCTCGAGCATCTGTCCATCAGCATGGGCACATCCGCCGGCGTGCATCGCTCGCCCATGCACGCGCGATGATTGCGATGAGCCAACTACGTCAGATCGATTGGCTCATTGCTGACGCGTGACGTCCGATAGACTGACGCGATTGTGAGACGCGCACGACGCGATCGGCTTTGCCGCATCAGCATCCCGCTGCTAGGATGCATTACGTTGTTTTACTATTTTAGGTTTGATCGATTTCCGAGCCGGCTTTTTCTGCCGGCACACCGCGATCCATTTTCGAACACCTGAACACTTTCGAACGAACAGGACCTGCGTTCGCAACCTCGGTTTTTCCAGCGCGCAACCCCCGTACAAGGAGGAAATACTATGTCCCCTAGTGCAACACCCCACATGGTCGAACTTCCCAACTCTGTCCATCAACTGCCGACAGGCTCGAAAGCGATGCGCCGAACCAACGGCCAGCGCTGGATCGAGCTGACGCTCGGCGTCAAGCGATCCGCCGATCTGCCCGACCTGTCCGATCTCGACAAGAAGCTCCCCAGGGATCGCAAGTACATGACGCGCGACCAGCTCGCGAGCGGCTACGGCTCCGATCCCAAGGCCATCAAGTCGATCGAGGATTTTGCCAAGGCGCACAAGCTCGTCGTCACCCGCAACGAGCCCGGCGCGGCACGTCTCGGCATTGCCGGCACCGTCGACGACGTCAGCGACGCCTTCGGCGTCACGCTGTTCGACTATTCCCATCCGAAGCTCGGCGACTTCCACGCCCGCACCGGCCCGGTGCATGTCCCGGCCGAAGTCGGCGATGCCATCACCGGGGTGTTCGGCCTCAACAACCACCGTGTGCTCCACCGCTCGCGTCATTCGGCGACCAGCGCCAAGCCGGATTTCGCCAGCTCCGTGCGGCACTGGTTCATTCCGACCGAGCTCGGCGCCATCTACAACTTCCCCAAGGTCGATGCGAGCAAGCAATGCATCGGTCTGCTCGAATTCGGCGGCGGCGTGGAGACGCCTGACGTCGCGGCCTATTTCAGCAAGATCGGCGTTCCCGCGCCGGAGGTCGCGGTCATCGCGGTCGACGGCGTCTCGACCGATCCGGCCGGCGATCCGGATTCGACCGGTGAGGTGATGCTCGACGTCGACGTCGCCGGCGCGCTCGGCGGCGGCGCCAAGATCGCCACCTATTTCTCGACCTTCGACGAGAAGGGTCTGGTCGATTGCCTTGCCAAGGTCGTCAGCGATTCCGTCAACGATCCCTCCGTGGTCTCGATCAGCTGGGGTTGGGACGAGAACCAGGCCTTCAACAACAGCGGCGTGATCTGGTCACCGGCGGCGATCGACCATTGCAACCACAGCTTCCTCGCGGCCGCTCATCTCGGCATCACCTTCTGCGTCTCTACCGGCGACGACGGCTCGGAAGCGCAGATGCAGGACGGACGGGCGCATGTGAACTATCCCGCAATCAGTCCCTACGTGCTGGCGGTGGGCGGCACCACCCTGCATGCGCGCGCCAACGCCAAGAAGCAGGTGCAGATCACCGAGACCGTCTGGAATGACGGCCCCGGCAGCGGCACCGGCGGCGGCGTCAGCGACATCACACCGGTCCCGGCCTGGCAGAAGGGCATCGTGCCGAACTCGATCAATCCCAAGCACTTTGCCGGACGCGCGATTCCTGATGTCGCGGCCAATGCCGATCCGGCCACGGGCTATCTGACGATGTCGGGCGGCAAGCTCGGCGTTGTCGGCGGCACCAGCGCCTCGGCGCCGCTCTGGGCCAGTCTGATCGCCCGGATCAACGCCGCCAATGGCGCACGATCCGGCAATTTCAACGCCCTGCTTTATTCCAAGTTCGGCCCCGCAGGCGTGCTGCGCGACATCACCGTCGGCAACAACGACACCGACGGTCTGCTCGGCGGACAATACAAGGCCGGTCCCGGATGGGACGCCTGCACCGGCTGGGGCGCGCCTGACGGCGCCAAGTTGCTCGCCGCGCTTCAGGGCGGCCCGAGCAGCTAGACGAGCTTGTCCGTGACGGGCGGGCGATCAGCCCGCCTGCACAAGATTGAAACATCCGACAAGAGACACCCGGCCGCGTCGCTCCGACGCGGCCGGTCGCGTCGATCTGCCCGTATTGGAGAGCTTCGGTCCCGCCTCACGGGCAGACATCGTCAGATGCGACGCGATGTCGGAGACGGACCAACGGCCGCCCCTCTTCTACTCAAGGATGATTTCGGCGCGAGCAATGAGGCTATCTGGAAATGTCACGCCAAGGGATGCCGCAGCTTTCAGGTTTATAGCAAGTTCGAAGGTGACTGGTTGTTCGACCGGAATTTCACCAGGAGCAGCGCCTTTGCAGATCTTGTCAACGTAGTGCGCAGCCCGGCGAAAGACCGGCATCAAATTGGCGGAGTAGGAAGCAAGGCCTCCCAAGCGTACAAATGCTTGGGTTTGATATATCGCAGGCAGCTTTGCGCGGTCTGCCAAGGTAACAATCTCGCCCCTCGTGATATCGGCCAGGACAAACAGGGCGTCGCAATCTTCCCGCACGATATTCTCGAACGCCGGCACTAGATCTTCCGGGCCCGGAGCAAAAGCCCTCACCGCTTCCAGACCCAGGCGCTTCGCCGCAGCTTCAAACAAAGCGTATTGCTGGCTATGTGTTGGATTTCCAGATGTCAGAACCGCAATGCGCTTTGCCTTCGGCAGAGCGAGATGAAGAAGTTCGACGGCCTTTCCCAAGGCCTCTCCGACCATGTTTGCTGTGCCTGTGATATTGCCACCAGGATGAGCATAGGTTTTTACAAATCCTGATCCTATTGGGTCGGTTGCGGGGCACATGACGATTGGGATCGTCGAAGTCTCGCGCTGAGCTGCGGCTATCGCAAGCGTCGTGACGGCAACGATGACATCAGGATGCAGAGAAACGAGTTTCTTGGCCAGAGACGGCAGCCTATCGACCTGTCCATCCGCATAATTATAGTCGATGATCAGATTCTTGCCCTCGATATACCCGAGCGTTCTCAGTTCGTCGCGGAAAGCATCCCAATACGGGCTATCAGCCGGCTCTTGCCTGCCGGGGTAAAAGTGAGCAATTCGCCAAATCTTTGTGCCGGATTGCGCACGAGCGAATCGAGGCCAACCGAGCGAACTCACGGACAGTATGACGAGAAAGGTGCGTCGCAACATGGCAACCCGTCCAAGCTAAAAATGTCGGCTTCTCAAGTGCCATCATCTTGCGAGTAGCGACCCAACCTTTCAAGTGAAAGGGGGCAGGTGGCAAGCAGCTTCAGTCGTCGAGACGTCCGCCAAGGGACACACTGAGAAAAGCTCAACGCTCTCGGTCAGCGGTTGAAGCCTAGGCCGCGATAAGCAACCGTTGCACTTCGTCCCAGATGTCGGGGTTATGAGCCGCCAGCAAGCCACTTGCCTGGCTCGACGGACGATAGGGCTTGCTGAGGTCGGCGAGCCAGCGCCCTTCCCAGGGAGCCCGAACACAGCTACGCTCCGGCTTGCATCCCGCTCAGGGATTTGGTGCTGGTTGCACTTCGACTCCGAGCAACAGGCACGGCTCCTAGATTTAGATAACGCGATGGTTTTGGCTCAGAGCGTCCGTCCTCGAGAGCGTCGACTTGGTGACGCCAACCCGTAAACTTGAAGAGGTGAGCATGTCTGCGCTTCGCAAATGCGCTTTAGCGTTACCAGCCCTTTTCTTGATTGCCCTTCTGACGACAGTGCTGCAGGTCCCGAGCGCGGCCGCTCAGGCAACGGCCCCTCCCCTTAAGCAACCTCGCTACCAGAAATCGTTGCCGCCTCCCGGCGGTTGTGTGCGAGTGCCGGACGGCTGCCAGTGTGTGCAGCGTGAGGGCGGATCATGTTGCATTCGCGCTGGCAATTGTCATCGATGATCTTACCCGCGGCCATCTTTAGCAGCGAAAGTCAGATTTTGAGGAGATGACCATGTCTGCTTTTCGGAAATGTGCTTTAGCGTTGTCGATCATTGGCCTGATCGCGATCCCGACGGGAGCTGCGAGCGCAGCGCTATTGGGCTCGCCGCTGACCGCAGGCGCGAAGAGCTTCGAGAGCAAGACGACCACCCTTGTCGTCCTACGACAGAAATCGGCGGCCCGGGCTTCGTGCAAAGGTGGTTGCCCACAACCTCCGCCGGCACCTCCGCCGCCTGACGGCGGGTCGGGGCCTTTCCCAGGTGGCAGTGGCAAAGGACGCTAACGCAGGCGTGTGTCGCGGTTGCGAGCCTCTCGCCTTAGCCATCTCGGTCAAATGATCAGGCGCTGCCGCTGCTTGACTCGGCGCTGCGCATCGCTTTGCCCGAAGCAAATTTCCGTTCTGGCGATCGGCTCGTCAGCTTCGGGGCAAAAAGCGACACAGCGTGTTCCGAATGCTTGGCGCCTCCGAAATCGCTTCAAGAGGCCAGCCGGCTACTCGATGATCTCGTCGGCTGCAGCGAGGAGCGCGGTGGGCGCATTCAGTGAGAGTGCCTTTGCGGCCTTCAAATTGATAACGAGTTCGAACTTCGTAGCTTGATAAAACGGAATATCTTCGGGGCTTGTGCCGCCTAAAATATCGCGCATGTCGCTTGCCATGCGCTTGTTCAATTCGACCAGATCCGTCGCGTAACTCATCAGGCCGCCGCTCACGACGAATTCCGCAAACGGATAAATTGCGGGCAACCCCGCTGCCGCTATCTGGTCTACGACGATGGCGTGATCGACAAAAGTCCCATCCAGAGCGACCAGGACACCATTTGCACCGTCATCCCTGGCTTTAGCGATTGCGTTTCGATATATCACTTCGCTCGTCGGAACGTCGATGAGACAACTTGTCAACTGGATGCCCTGCGCATCGGCCGCAGCGCGGACCTCGGACAAGTCGGTATCAAGTGCCCATCGCGTTCCCAGAAAGGCGAGCTTCTGCAACCCGGGAAACATCTCGCGCAAGAGCGCAATTCGCTTGCCGTGAATGGGGCGCTCAGGATTGAACGACACGCCCGTAACATTGCCGCCGGGATGTGCGAACGACTTTATCAAGCCCTCTCGAACGGGATCGAGACTGAAAGCCACGATCGGTATCGTGGAGGTTGCCTGCTTGAATAACCCACCCACGCCGACCACAAAGATTAAATCGGGATGGCTTTCGACAATTGCCGAGATCGTCGCTTTCGATCTGACGTCGCTTGTCTCGAGGCCGTATCGCTCGATCATGATGGTTCTGCCCTCGATAAGTCCGAGGTGCCGCATCTCGGCGAAGAGCGTGCGAATGTATCGGTTTGCGCTGCCCTCCCGCATCGAGGCCGTGGGCTCGGTGGGGCTGTACATCACGACTCGCGGCATTGACGCCTGCGGCCTCGCTCCCGCCGAGAGCGGCAACAGCGAGCTTCCACCAAGGGCAAACAAAAACTCCCGCCGCCTCATGGGATCGCCTGGCAGGTGCGATTGTCGTTACCGACCATCTGATCACAGACGGCGGCTCCCTGCCAGCGCCGATGTTGCCAAAGAGGTCCACAATGGGTCATGAGCGCTGTTTGGAAGGTCGGTTGATCGCTTCCGGTCTACCCACACGAGCTGACGACTGAGGACGCCGCGCCGACTTCGCATTTGGGCCAAAAGCGGACTCTGAAGACAAGAATGCCACGCGATTATTTTAGGAAGTAGGACGATGAGTTTCGTGAGGGCTCAGCCCATCCTTCGCGTTGCATCGCCTGCGTTGAGCAAAAAGTCCGCCGGCGCGAACCGGCGGACTTTCTGGCGGCTACGCGGGAACAGGAGCATCAGGAACCCGCCCTGGCGTCGGTGAGGCGGCGGCAACGAGCCATCTCGTACTGAAGCGCACTGTACGCTGCTGAGCGGCTGCCGCCCTTTGCGTCCGCGTAGGTCTGCTCTGCATTCACGGCGCATAGGGCTCGCGATAAGGACGTGGGGATGGTGGCGTTGGCGCGCGGCATGTTGAAGAGGGTCATCGAACCGGCGACAAGGACCAACGCCAGGACTGTACGAAAGGAATTGGAACGTAAGGATTCTGCACGCATGGATTTTCTCCCGAAATGAGGAGCGGCCCATCGCCACTCCAATGGGGATGTCTTATGCACCTGCCGGCTTGCCGCAACTGTGATGCCGGTCACCCAACGACGGAGCGCGGATGCGTTGAGCACCAGCGAACCCCATGATGATCTCTCAATTAGATCGCGCCAACGCTTACTTTGCCCCGGCCGTTTGGCGATGGGTTTCGCAAGAACCCAACCCATTCGAGCTTGTACCAGTGCAGACATCTGCACGTGGAAGACGCGGGAAATCGTGATTGACGTATATTGGGTGCTTGACGTCGCAGTTGGGTCACAGCTCGACTCGGCAGCCTGAATGACGGAGGTCGCCTTAGCTTCGGGAAGCGGACATTGACTCTTGTCGAGCGCTGGTCAGCCACGGGCCCATGAGGCGGCATAGCGTATTCGAATGCGTGGCGCTTCCGAGATCGCTTCAGGTGCTTTTACCTCGCAAAAGCGTCTCGGACGGCAGTTCTCCAAACGTGACCTTATAGAGGTGCGATAACTCTCCCATGTGGGAAAACCCGTTCGCGAAAGCGGCCGATGAAACTGACGTTGCCGGCATGCCCCGTGCGAGTTGCGCACGCAGGGACCAGAGCCTTTTGTTGCGGAGATGCTGATGCAGGCTCGCTCCATGAATTGCCTGGACAGCCAGCTGCAGCGTTCGAACCGACGTTCCGAGCTCCCTGGCCAGGGCCTCGCTGTAAAGAGGAATCTCCGGATGCGCATGCGCGAATTCATCGAGCTTCAAAACCAGCTTGCGATGCCTTTCGAAAGCGCGTTGGCCGGAACGTCGATCGCTCGTGAGGATCAGCAGATTGTCCAATGCATCCATCAATTCGTCCCGAAGCGATTCTGCAACAGATGCGAATTGCTGATGATGCATTGACGTACAAGACAAAGCCAACGCGCCTCGAACGACATGTTGCAGGCGCGACAGGTGCTCGCCGCTCGCATTGTGCAAAAGTAACTTTCCTTCCGATTCCTTCCAGCCACGATTTTGCATGTCGGAAGAGAACCGGATGACAGCGAACGTATTGGGCGCGGGCTCGTGAAGATCGAGCAAAATCTCGTTTCTGATCAATCCGATTTCGGACGAGCTCCATGTTCTCCCGTTGAACACGGCATTCGTGTGGTTGTTCATTGGCACGATTACAGTGCAACCCATCGCGTTCATCATACCCGAGAGGGCGCGAGGCGATGTGTGCTCCAGCATTAGCAGCACGCCCGGTAACGCAGTAATTGCGCGACCGTAAAAATACGGCCCGAGCAAAGCATGGCGCTCAATATCCAAGAAGCCGATGGCCCTAAATTCGTCGGGGCTCGAGACGCGTTGCAGTCTCAGATGAGCAGATGGCCTCAGTTTCGAAAATGGCACGAGTTTCCACCGGGCTGTTGAGCGGGATCAATTTTGACCGAATTCCGATAAGCGCGGTCGTTGCTGATTATATGATCGTCGGCATACTACAAGTACATTTATTAATAAGAGGAAACGCCGCATGCCCAACGTCGTGTTCTTCAATCCACGGTCTCCACCTACCGTGGCCGTGGCGATGGAGCGCTTGCGTGGAATCTCGACGGAGGTCGAGACCTTCGTATCCCGCATGCAGATAGAGTGTCTCACGCCAAGCGAGATGGCCAGAATCTTGCGAGTTTTCGACACCGCCAACGCATGCATCCGGATCGTCCTGTCGGATTTCAGCAAGGAGCCGGCGGTTAATCAACTCATCGAGCAGTCACACGAAATCCGAGTGTTGATCGAAGCTGCCCGGAACCGGATAGACGGTTTGGCAGTGGCTTCGTCCCAGGTTCGCCCGGCTTAGATTGGAGGAGAACGAACGGCACAAAAATACCGGTGGCACCGGCATTTTGGCGGTGGAGCGGCGCGATTCGGGGATTATCGACCAGAGAGCAGCAAGCCCGCCGATTTCCGATAACAAGCGCAAGCGAAGTTTAAGAGCGGCGAAGTAAGTGGTGCTGATGCCCGGATTGCTTGATCGGAGAATACCGTGCCGTTTCGTCTCACCATTTCTCGCGCGATTGTTGTTTTCGGTATTGCCGTCGTACTTGGGCTCGCTGCAATCATAGGCACCAGCAGCTACGCCCTTCAGCAAATCAAAGTGGGCGGACCGGTCTATGACAGGATCAAGCTCGGTAATGACCTGATCGCCGACATCCTGCCGCCCCCAGAATACGTGATCGAAGCCTATTTGGAGGCGACGCTTGCGCTACATGGCTCCGCCCCCCTCGCTGAGCACAGAGAGCGGCTGACGCAGCTTCGGAAGGAATACGACGATCGACGCGAGTTCTGGTCGAAGTCGAAGCTGGATCCGACGTTGAAATCACTGCTGATTGAAAAGTCAGACGCCGAAGTCGCTCGTCTCTGGAGGGCTATCGAACAAGGACTGCTGCCAGCCCTGGCCGATGGCAAGACCGAAGCCGCGGTCACGGCCTACGAAGCGACAACCTCAGCCTACAAGGCACATCGCGCCATAATCGACGATGTCGTCAAAAGGACGACCGATGCAAATACGACCGCCGAGGCCAGCGCTTCATCGACGGTCAGCACTGTCTCCAATGCGGTTTGGGGCGTGTCCGCGGTCGTGGTCCTGATGATCTGCGCGGGCCTTGTTGGCGTGGTGCTGGGCATCGTACGCCCGATCAGTTCCATGACCTCGGCGATGCAGCGGGTTGCTGGCGGTGACCTGGATGCTCCCGTCCCCTCCGCCTCGCGCCAGGACGAAATTGGGGCAATGGCGCAGGCCGTGCAAGTGTTCAAGGACAATGCCGCACGTGTTCGCGAGATGGAAACCGAGCAGTCCGCGCGGCGCATTCGCGCCGAGCAGGAGCGCAAGGCCGAATTCGCACGCATGGCAGGCGAATTCGAGGCGACTGTCGGCAGCGTCGTTGGCGCCGTTTCGTCGGTATCCTCAGACATCGAGGCGACTGCTGTCACGCTCGCCGACGCCGCCCGCTCGACCCGCACTCTTACGGAAGGCGTTTCCATCGTGTCGGAGAATTCGTCCAAAAGTGTTGGTTCGGCAGCGGCAGCATCCGAGGAGATGGCAGCCTCCGTTGGCGAGATCGGCCGTCAGGTGGAGGAAGCCAACCGGATCACGAGCGCCGCTGTCGGCCAGGCACACCGCACCAATGAGCTAATGACTGCATTGTCGGGGGCCGCCGGTCGCATCGGTGAGGTCATCAAGATGATTACGGCCGTCGCAGAGCAGACCAATCTGTTGGCTCTCAACGCCACCATTGAGGCAGCGCGCGCCGGCGACGCCGGGCGGGGCTTCGCCGTGGTTGCCGCAGAAGTCAAGGCTCTGTCGGCGCAGACGGCGAAAGCAACCGACGAAATTGGCAGCCAGATTACCCAGATGCAGGCAGCGACAGAGGCTTCGGTCGACGCTATCCAACAAATCGGCAGCACGATCTCGCGTCTCTCGGAGATTTCGGCGACTATTGCCGCAGCCGTGGAGGAACAAGGTGCGGCGACCAAGGAAATCGCCCGAGGCGTGCAGCAAGCCGCGGACGGTAGCGACGAGGTCGTCAGCAGCATCCGGGAAGTCAATCGCGGCGCGGTCGATACCGGGGCGGCCGCTGATAAGGTTCGTCACGCGTCGGAAACGCTGAGTGGCGAAACAGCACGATTGACAACCGCGGTTCGGCATTTCGCGGAGATGATAAGAGCAGCTTGACGATCCCCGGCTCTCATCGTCGCATGCGTGAGGGTTCTTTCCTCGTGGGGATTGTCCCGTTGCGGAGACACCCTCTGCCCATCCTTCTCCCGCAAGCGGGAGAAGGAGCGCACCACCGATGCCGCCGTATCGCAGACATCATATGCGATTGCCCTGCCTAAGAGCGGCGCAGCTCCCGCAATCCCGCAAAGAGCGCCCCGAATTCGCTGTCCGTCCGATAGAACGCCGGCGGTTGCCCCAGCGGTGCGGCGACCGATATCTCCTGTCCGCCCGCAAACGACTGGCCGGTCCAGACATGAATCCAGTCGGTCCCTGCCGGAAGGTAGAGGCTCCGCTGATCCTGGCCTGCCTGCCAGACGGGCGCGACGAGCAGATCGCGGCCATAGAGATAGCAATCCTGAATGCCTTGGGTTCGCAGGTCGTCTTCGTGATGGAGAAACAGCGGACGTTGCACTGGAAGGCCGCGGCGCGCGGCTTCCAGCGACAACGTCCTGAGATAAGGCGAGAGGTGAACGTAGATTGCCGTCATCGCAGCGAAATGCGCGAGGACTGCGGGATCGCCGTCGAGCTGCAGATTGTCACGGGGCCTGTTGCCTTCGTGGCTGCGCATGACCGGCGTGAAGGCCGCCATCTCGCTCCAGCGCATCACCAGCTCGGGCGTGCGCAGGTTGCCGAACAGGCTGGTGTAGCCGCCGATGTCGGAGTGGTGATACGCGTTGCCGAGCAATCCCGACGACAGAGCGGCGCAGATCACCGTGACCATCCCGTCATGCCTGGAAAAATCGACCGATTGATCGCCGGCCCAGAGCCACGGGCAGAACTTCTGCGCGCCTGTGAAGCCGGACCGCATGAAGAACACGGCCTCGCCGGTGCGGCCGCGGCTCGCCACCGCCTTGGCGTTCACTTCCGCCCACAGCGTCGGCCAGAGGTTGTGCGCGAGCCTTGCATCGATGCCGCTGGCGAGACGCACGTCGACCGGCAGATATTCGCCGAAATCCGCCATCCAGCCGGACAGGCCGTAGTCGAGCATGTTCTTGCCGATGATGTCCTCGGAGAACCATGCCGCGGCGTCCGGATTGGTGAAATCGACGGTGCCGCAGTGGAACTCGCCGAAATCGATCAGGGCCGTTTGTCCTGAGGCATCCCTCACGAAGTATCCGGCTTTCTCCGCCTCCGCGAACAGGACGCCGTCGTTGGCGAGATACGGATTGACGTAGCCGAGAAAGCGGATGCCCTGGTCGTTCAATTCGGCGATGCGCTGCCGCAGGCCCGGATAACGCGTCTCGTTGGCCTTCCAGTCCCAGAACAGTCGCGCGCCAAAAGCCGTCGGCCGGATCCCGACCCAATCCTCGCACCAGAGACCTGATACCTTGACGCCGGCCGCGCGCATTGTCGCGAGGCGCGCGAACGAGTTCGCGCCGTCCTTCAGGCCGACGATCGCGCCGTTGTAAATCCACTCCGGCAGCGGAGGCTGGCGGCCGAAGCGATCAGACAGCGTCTCCACCAGCGCGACGAAGGTCGGCGCGGCAAACAGCTCGATGCGTTCTGGAACGGCCCAGGCCTCGATCTCGTGAAACTCGCGCTCGCGAAAATCGAACACGCTGTAAGCCGATGTCTCGACGTGAAGTGCGTAGCGCGCCGAGGAGATGTAGGTCGGTTGCGGATAATTGGTGTGATAGTAGTCGCCGCCGGCGTGGCCCGCGGCGTCGGCCTTGAAGGTGATCTCGGTGGTCTTGTCGCGCCCGACGCCCGGTTCGGAGCTCCACAATGGAAACCGCCGTCCGCGCAGATCGAAATAGGAGAATTGCTCGCCGCCGCCCCAGACATGCTCGTCGCGGTCGGCCACGACGCGCAGCCAGAACCGGTTCACGGAGGGGTCGAGCGACCGCAGCTTCAGCGCGTTGCCTTGAAGCGTCACGGCGAGGCGCGGAGGCTGCCCCTTGGCCGCGGACAGCGTGATCGAGACGCCGTCGATCTCGGCATGCGCGAGCGGGCAGCGTTCGGCCAGGCGATCCTCGATGGTGAAGCGGCCGCGGTGCATCTCGATGCTGTCGTTGCCCCGGCCGACGAAGAAACATGGTGCGGCGGCGCTGTGCGAAAGCAGCCGGCGGCCGGACACGGAAACCGCAAAGCCTGAAGGGGTGGTCTCGAGTTTCAAGTCCATTCGTCGCGCCTCACATCAGCCCTTGATGCCGCCTGCGGTGAGCCCCGAGACGACGCGCTCCTGGAAGATCACGATCAGGATCGCGACGGGCACGATGCCGACAACGAGCGCGGCCGAGATCACCGGCCAGGGAAACGCGAACTCGCCCTGATAGAGCTGGATGCCGACCGGCAGCGTCCGCAATGCCGGGTTGGAGTTGAACGACAGGGCCAGCAGGAATTCGTCCCAGGCATTGACGAAGGCGAGGATGCCCGCGGTGAAGACGCCGGGCGCCGACAGCGGCACCACCACCCTGAACAGCGCGCCAAACCGCGTGCAGCCATCGATCATGGCGGCATTCTCCAGATCGCGCGGAATGCCTTCGAAGAACGACGTCAGCACCAGGGTGCACACGGGCAGGCTCAGCACGGTGTAGGGCAGGATCAGCGCCGTCCACGAGTTCAGCAAATTGAGCGCGCGCATGGTCTCGAACAGGGGCACCAGCAGCGTCACCAGCGGAAAGGTCGAGACTGCGATGATGACGGACATGATCAGTCCCCTGAACCGCAAGTTCAGCCGCGCGAGCGCATAGGCCGCGAGCACCGAGACGATCAGCGTGAGTGCGGTCGAGAGCAGCGCGACCATGAAGCTGTTGAACAGGAAGGTGAGCAGCGGCTGATCGGAGAACGCCTGGACGTAGTTTCGCAAGGTGGCTGCGTGCGGCAGCCAGGAGATCGGCTTCTGCGTGAGCTCGGCCTCGGTCTTGAACGAGGTCAGCAGGATCCACAAGGCCGGGAACAGGCCGTTGACGACGAGAACGAGCGCGGCGATGGCCCGCAGCGGCTTGCCTGACAGAGCCTGATCGAGTGTAGAGCCGACAGCCGAGCTCATGATGCGGCCCCGCTGCCGCGGATCATGCGCAGGTAAAGCGCGGTGACCAGCATGGACAGGCCGAACATCACCACCGCGAGCGCCGATCCGTAGCCGAGGTCGAGGAACGATACGGTGTTCTGATGAATGTACATGGCGAGCGTCGCGGTTTCGGTGCCCGGTCCTCCGCCCGTCATCATGTAGGGAATGTCGAAGGTCTGCAGCGCGGTGATGGTGCGGAAGATCAGCGCGACCACGATCGTGGGCTTCAATAGCGGCAGCGTGATCTCGAAGAACTGGCGCACGCGCCCGGCGCCGTCGACGTCGGCAGCCTCGTAAAGCGAACGCGGAATGGTTTGCAGGCCCGCGAGAATGATCATCGCCATGAAGGACGAGGCCTTCCAGATGATGGCAAGGCAAATCGCGGCGAAGGCGAGCCGCGGCGAATTGAACCAGATCACGCTTGGCAGGCCGATCCGGTTGAGCACATCGTTGACGACGCCGTACTCGGAATGGAAGAACCAGCCGAAGATCAGACCGGCGAAGGAAAGCGGCAGCGCCCAGGGAATCAGCAGCGAGAGCCGCACCGGCCATTTCATCTGGAACGGCAGATTGGCGAGCAGCGCGAGTGCGAACCCGACGAAAAGCGAACCGGGCACGGTGATGAGCGTGATCAGCACCGTGTTCCAGGTTGCCTGCCAGAACACCGGATCATCAGGCATCTGCCTGAAGTTCGCGAGCCCGGCGAAGCGCGGCGGCAGGCCCGAGGTCAGCGACAGGTCGAGAAAGCTCGTATAGACCAGCCGGCTCACCGGATAGACGATCATCACGCCGAGCAGGATCGCCGCGGGCGCCAGAAGGATCACGGCAAGCGTGGTGTCATCAGGATCGGACCAGCGCGAGCGCCATGAACGCCGCGTGGCGGGACGATCGGCCTCGCTCTTGAACGTCGATGTCGTCGTCATCAGGTCCGATCCGGATTGCAGGACGCTTTAAAGCGCGATGAGATTGTGTTGAATCGTCATCGCGCTTTAGTTTCTTTGTTTGAGCATGATCTTTTCGGAAAACCGCTTCACACTTTTCCGGATCATGCTCTAGCGGATGATCCGCTTCAGGCGCGCCTCGATCTGGGCGGCGCCGTCGGCCGGAGTGGTCGCACCCGCAAGTACCGCGTTGACCGTGGTCCGGATCGCTTCACTGACCTCGTTGTAACGCGGCGTCACCGGGCGCGGCTTTGCGGTCTCGACGATCGACTGCGCGTCGGCGAACCACGGCACCGCCTTGGTCACGTCGGCGTCCTTGTAGAGATTTGCGTAGGTCGGCAGCAGCGAGCCGTTGATCGCCATGTACTTGGAGACCTCGGGGCTCGACAGATAGGCCACCAGCTTCTTCGCTTCCTCCTGGTTCTTGGAGAAGGCGGAGACGCCCCACTCCCAGCCGCCGAGGCAGGTCGCCTGCTCGCCACCCTTGACCGCCGGCAGCCGCGCGACGCCGACCTTGCCTGATACGGCGGAGTCCGCGCCTTGCGACATCGCCCAGGCGTAACCCCAGTTCACCGCGAACACGACGTTGCCGGCCTGGAATTCCTTGCGCGTATCGTCGGTCGCGACCTCGGCAATGTTCTTCTTGGCAACGCCGCTGTCGGCAAAACCCTTCCAGAGCGCGAGCGATTTGGTCGCGGCCTCGCGATCGAAATCGAGCTTGCCGTCCTTCGTCACCACCTTGCCCTGGCTCCAGTACGGCACCAGGAAGGTGCAGACCGCGCCTTCGATCGCCTTGCCCTGGAACGACAGACCCTGCAGGTTCGGATTCTTCTCGCCGTCCGCGACCTTCCTGGCGGCGTCCGCGAGCTCGTCCCAGGTTTTTGGCGGCTGCAGCCCGTATTTGTCCAGCAGGTCCTTGCGATAATAAAGGAACATGGAATCGGCGAAGGCGGGCAGCGCCACCACCTTGCCGTCGATCGTGTTCGCCTCGGCATAGGCACGCAGATAGGACGACATGTCGCTTGCAACAGGGCTGGTCCAGCCCGCCGCCGCAAATTGCGCCGGACGGATCACGTCGAGCATCAGCACGTCGAGTGAGGAGTCCTTCGCCGTGAGCACCGTGTTGAGATATTGCGCCTGCATGTCCGAGGTCGTACCGCCGAGCTCGATGCTGACCTTGATGCCCGGATTGCGCGCTTCGTACTGATCTAGCAGCGTGCGCCAGATGGCGGGCTGGCCCTGGCTGGTGACAAAGACCTTCAACGCGGTCTCGGCGGATACCGCGGTTGCGAATGCGGCCGCTGCACATCCGAGCAGCAATCCTGCCATCTTTGAAATGCGTCCTGAACTCATGCCGTGCTCCCGGAAAAGATCGCCGCTTGTTTGCGGCTTGACTGGCTTATTGTTGTGGCCTGGCTACGGATTCCTTACTGCAAGGCGCGCTCCGTCTCCGGATCGAACAGGTGAATCTTCGCCGGGTCCAGCCCCAGCTTGATCGCCTCGCCGGCTTTCGGGCGCAACTCGGGCGGCAGCCGGGCCGTCAATGTCGCGCCGCCCACCGCAAAATGCACCAGCGTATCGGAGCCGAGCGGCTCGACGACCTGAACCTGGCTGTTCAGGCCGACATCGGACGTCAGTGGCGAGAAATGCTCGGGCCTGATGCCGACGATGAGTTCACGCCCGTCGGCCGCCGAGAGTTTTGCGCCGGCAAGGCCGGCAAGCGGCAGACGGTTGCCGTCGGCGAAGTCGAGATAGCCTTGGCCCGCCCTGGCCTTCGCGAAATTCATCGAGGGATCGCCGACGAAGCCACCGACGAAAACGCTCGCCGGATGATTGTAGACCTGCTCGGGCGTGCCGATCTGCTCGATATCGCCGCCGCGCAGGATGACGATGCGATCGGCCAGGGTCATCGCCTCGACCTGGTCGTGGGTGACATAGACGATGGTGGTCCCGATCGTCTGGTGCAGCCGCTTGATTTCCGTGCGCACCTGCCCGCGCAGTTTTGCGTCGAGATTGGAGAGCGGCTCGTCGAACAGGAAGACCTGCGGCCGCCGGACGATGGCGCGGCCCATCGCAACCCGCTGACGCTGGCCGCCGGAGAGCTGACCCGGCCGCCGGTCGAGCAGATGGCTGATGCCGAGCATCTCCGCCGCATCCCTGATCTTGGCGTCCGCATCCGCCGCGTTGGCGCCGCGCACCTTCAGGCTGAAGCCCATGTTCTCGCGCACCGTCTTGTGCGGGTAGAGCGCGTAGTCCTGGAAAACCATGGCGATGTCGCGCTCGCGCGGCGGCAGATCGTTGACGGTGCGATCGCCGATCCGGATCTCGCCGCCGCTGATGCGTTCGAGGCCGGCGATCATGCGCAGCGTGGTCGATTTGCCGCAACCGGACGGGCCGACGAGCACGACGAACTCGCCGTCCATGATCTCGAGGTCGATCGCCTTGACGACGCGAAACGCGCCGTAGCTCTTCTCAAGCTTGCGCAGGCTGACCGAAGCCATGAGCCCTTATCTCCCGTCCCGACGGTTCTTGCGGCCGCGGTGATGATGGATAATAGCGCTGCGATTTCTGGAAATCAACGACGGAGCCACACCCGCTCGATCCAGTGGATCAAGACTGGAATACTAACTTATGCGGCTGATTATACTGGAGATATTATCCCATAGGCAGAATGCGGTTGTGTCGCTTCGGGGTTTCAGTTACATAATAGCGCTATTATCCTGAGCCACGATGGCCATGGCCGCATCAAAGCCCCTACGCACCCGGCGCAAGATGCAACGGGTCACGATCATGGATGTGGCGGCGCGCGCAGAGCTGTCGCCCTCCACGGTGTCCCTCTATTTCAGAAAGCCCGATGCGGTCTCGGCGACGGCGAGCGAGGCGATCGCGCGCGCCATCGACGCGCTCGACTACGTGCCGAACCTGATGGCCGGTGGCTTGGCCGCGGCCTCGTCGCGTGTCGTGAGCATCATCGTGCCATCCGTCCGCAATGCGTTCTTCGCCGAGACCGTCGCGGCCCTGCAGGACGAGCTCGGCAAGCAGCGACTGCAGGTGATGCTCAGCCACACCGAGTACCGGGAGCACGACGAGGAGAATTTGGTCCGCACCGCACTCGCCTGGGCCCCCGCCGCTGTCGTCCTGACCGGCCTCTCTCACAGCGCCGCAACGCGCAGGCTGCTCCGCGACAGCAAGGTGCCTGTTGTCGAGATCTGGGAGCTTGGTTCCCCGACCATGGACATGGCGGTCGGTTTTCACCACGACCAGGTCGGTCACGCCGCTGCGTCACATCTTCTTCAGCGCGGGCGCAAGCGATTGCTGTTTCTTGGCGCCCGCCTGCATGAGGACCGCCGCGCGGCCCGGCGTGCCCAGGGCTTCGTCGAGACGGCACGACACGCAGCCGACGTCACCGCAGAGATCATTCAGCACCCTGCGCCGGCGAGCGCTGAAGTCGGCGCCATGCTGCTGGGCGAGGCCATGCATCGCTTTCCGAACGTCGACGGGATCGCCTGCTCCAACGACCATATCGCCCTTGGCGTGATTTTCGAATGTCAGCGGCTTGGCATCGCGATCCCCGACCGCGTGTCGGTGGTCGGCTTTGGCGATTTGAGCTTCAGCGCCGCCGCAAATCCATCGTTGACGACAATCCGCCCGCCCGGCGACCTGATCGGGAAGGAAGCCGCGCGGCTGATCGTCGCGAGGATCGCGCAACCCCACGCCGAGCCGGAACAGGCCGTCATCGATACGCGCTTCACCCTGCTCCATCGGCAAAGCAGCTGATGACTGTGACGATAGCCCTCCCCCGGATGGGAAATCTGTCATAGGCTGCGCGCATCCGGCAGCAAAGCCGTGACGGGAGAGGGAGAAGCGCCAATGAAGATCCTGATGCCGGTCTGTGCCGTCCTTGTCCTTGGCGCCGCCCATGTCGCCGTCGCCAACGGCGCTGGCGCTCCGCCTTCCAAGATCTCGGGCTCCACGGCGCTGGCCCTCGCCGGCGTGATCGCGCCGCTGTCGCCGACGCTATCAGGCGCCGAGAAGAAGGCGGTGGCGATGCTGTTCGCCGCCAATGCCGACATTCCCTACAAGAAGCCCGTTGTCGTGACCGCGGACAAGATCGTCTGCCGCACCGGCAATGTCGACATCACGTTGCGCAATTGCGAGGTGACGTTCGGCAAGAAGGTCAGGACCGTGAACGGTCCTACCGCCAACGAGATTTACGCGACCGAGGCGCTGGCCGGCATTCCGCCAGACGGTGCGGCGGGATCGAATTTCGAGAGCCTGAGCAAGCTGAGCTGCACGATCGATCCCAACGCGATCAGGCAGAAGGACGGCAGCGGGGCGGATTGCACGTTCCAGCCGGGCAGTTGAACCGGGACGGGAGGGCAAATTGGAGGTGCCGTGAAATCGCCGCAACATGGACCAACAAGATAAGGCGAATTGAAAAGACAGGCCAAAGCGGCCCACCAATATGGGGCGCCCAAGGCCGGCATGCTCATGATGAAGAATTGTCTCGCATTCTTGCTACTCCTGACCATGACCGCGGCCTCCGCGCATGGTCCGTTCCCGGTGCGGCCAGCCGCGCCATCCGATCTTGTCCTGGCGGGCCTCACCGATAGCGACACCACCGCCGGCGGCGTCGCGCGGCTGTGCGAGCAGGTCACTTTCTCGCGCGGCCTGCGCTATGGCGACAGCGAGGCCAACGTGCTCGACGTCGCGACCAGCGAGACCACCAAGGCGGACACGCCGCGCCCCGTTCTGCTGTTCGTCGCTGGCGACACCTTCACCGGCGATCGCGGTGCGCCGGACCTGTCCCGCGACATCCAGGACGAGGCGATGTGCTTTGCCGCGCGCAACGGCATGATCGGGGTGCGCGTGAACTATCGCCTGGCGCCCGTCGCGACCTGGCCGATGGGCGCGACCGACGTGGCGGCGGCGCTGTCCTGGGTCCACGGCAATATCGACCTGTTCAACGGCGATGCCCGCGAGATCGTCGCGGTCGGCTACGGCGCCGGCGCCTTCCATGTCGCGACCCTGCTGGCGCATCCCGAGCTCCAGACCGATCGCGCCGATATCGCCGCCGTGGTGCTGGTCTCGGGCATCTACCGCGCCGGCAAGGACGCCAGCGACAATGAGAAGGCCTATCTCGGCCTTGATGCCGCCCAATATGACAAGCGCTCGGTCTATCCCGGCATCCTCAATGTCGACGAGCCGATCGTGCTGGCCTGGGCCGCCAACGATCCCGCCAACATCGTGGCGCAGGGCGAGACTCTGAAGAAGACGCTCTGCGGCGCCGGCCATTGCCCCCGCGCGACCCTGCTGCGCAGCCATGATGGCATCGCGGCGGCATTCGGGCTCGACGGCTCCGGCGACAGTCTCGCCGAGCCGACGCTGCTGCTGGTGCATCAGCTGGAGGCGCGGGGACTGCCGTAGAGATCGGCGGCGCGTCAGCACGCCTGCCGCTTCGTTCGGGTGCCACACGATCGCCAAACGCTTGACGTAGATCAACCCGCCTGGGTGCGGATTGAGCCGAGTTCGTTGGGGGCCAACGACAAGGTGTCGAGCATGCGCGTCACCGGCAGACTGCTGTTCGTTTTGATCGCCGCGCTCACCTCGCTCGGGGCGATGTCGCAGCAGCGTTCGGATCAGCCCATCGCCGACAAGGAAATCCGCATCGGCAATATCGTGCCCTATTCGGGGCCGCTGTCGGAGTTCGGCGCGATCGGTACCGCGGAAGCGGCCTATTTCGACATGATCAACGATCGCGGCGGCATCAACGGCCGCAAGATCCGCTTCATCACCCGCGACGACAATTCCGATCCTGCGGCCGCGTTGGACCTGACCCGCGACCTCGTCGAGAAGGACGACGTGCAGCTGATGTTCGGCTCGTTCGGCACACCAGGCAATCTCGCCACGCGCTGGTATCTGAACGAGAAGAAGATCCCGCAGCTGTTCGTCGTCTCCGGCGACGAGGAGCTCAGCCAGGCGAAGGCGTTTCCCTGGACCATGGGCTGGCAGCCGCCGTTCCGCTCGGAGGGACGCATCTACGCCAACTACATCCAGGCCTATTATCCCAAGAAGAAGATCGTCGTGCTGTGGCAGAACGACCAGTTCGGCCGGATGCTCTACAAAGGCATCCAGGAAGGTCTCGGCGACATGAACCGTCAGGTCCTCGTCGACGTCGCCTTCGACATCTCGGACGAGCATCTCGAAGGACACGTCGCGATCCTCAAGCGCGCCGGCGCCGACATCTTCGTGTTCCTCGGCGTGCCGTCGACGGCGGCCAAGGTGATCGGCCTCGCGGCGTCGCTGAAATGGCATCCCGTCTTCATCGTCAACGACGCCTCCGCCTCGATCGCCAACGCGATGGCGCCCGCGGGGCTGGAGAATTCGGCCGGCGTGATCTCCGCGGCGTTCCTGAAGGATCCAAGCGATCCCGCCTGGAAAGACGATCCCGCCATGAAGGACTGGTTCGCCTTCATGGACCGGTACCACAAGGTCGAAAGCACCAACAACAGCGCCGCGCTCTACGGCTATGCCGCGGCCGAGGCGTTGACGCAGGTGCTGAAGCAATGCGGTGACGATGTCTCGCGCGAGAACATCATGCGCCAGGCGGCATCGCTGCGGGATTACCATCCCTCCGTCGCGCTGCCCAATATCAGGATGAACACCTCGCCGGACAGCTATCTGCCGATCAAGCAGATGCGGCTGGTGCAGTTCGACGGACGGTCATGGCAGCCGTTCGGGGCGGTGATCGAGACGGCGTTTACGGAAGGCATGGCGCGGTAGATCCACTCACGTCCACCATTTGCTGGGCCCCCCCGCCCTCCCCCACAAGGTGGGGCTAGGGAGAGGGGTACCGCACGGGGACTCCTTCGTTCGAAACAGCGCATCCTCACGCCGGCTTCAACGACGCCAGCGCGCTTTCCAGCAGCGAGCGGACGCGCGCGGTATCACCTGATTTCACCACGGCCGGGTCGAGATAAAGCTCCAGTCCGGGCGCGCGTTCGGTGATGATGCCGCTCTTCTCGCTTGCCGCATCGTTCAGCGCGTCGACCGCATAGGGTATGACCTCGCGGCTGATGCCCTTCATCGTGATCGCGGGCAGGGCGTGGGCGCGGACGATGTCGCTGACCAGCGCAAAGCTCTCATAGCTCAGCACGATGCCGCCGGGCTCGGCGATCGATTGCAGGCGCGCGGCGAGGTTCGCTTCGGCACCGATGATGGTGTAATCCATACGGTCGCTGCTGCCGAAATTGCCGACATTGCAATAGCCGGAATTGATGCCCATGCGCGAGCGGAACGGCTGCTCGATGCCGGACGATCGCCATTTCACATTGAGCTCGGTGAGACGCTGCTGCATGCGCCAGGCCATCTGCAGGCAAGCCTGCGCATCAGCGCGGTCGCCCTTGGTCTCGGGATCGCCGAAGAAGATCAGCATGGCATCGCCAATGAACTTGTCGACGGTGCCGCCATGTTCATGCGCGATCGCGGACATCTCGGTGAAATACTCGTTGAGCAGCTGGGTCAGCAATTCAGGCTGGAGCCGCTCGGTGGTCGCGGTGAAATTCTGGATGTCGGAGAAGAAGATGGTGAGCTTCTTGCGCTCGGTGTGGATGGTGACGTCCTTCTGGCCGGAGAAGATGCTCTTGTAGACTTGCGGCGGGATGTAGCGCGATATCTTCATCGAGAGCGAGGCGAGGAAATCGTTGGCGGATTCGAGCTCCCTGTTCATGCCCTTGATGCGGCTGGCCTGACGGCGCTGGAGCGAGAGGAACGACAGGCCGCAGCCGGCGGCGATCAGGAAATAGGCCAGCAGGAATTTGAACGAGAAGATGTTGGCGGCGATCGGCTGAGCGATGATCACCTCCTGGATCCCTCTGATGTCCCCCACCTTCCAGTCCTTTTTCGGGCTCTCTGGGTGGCTGTTGTGGCAGCTGACGCAGGCCGGGCCCATGGTGACAGGCGCGACCAGGCGGACCTTGTCGGAAAACAGCGAGGTCTCGGTGTCGATGATCTTCTGCTCGGGATCGGCGCGGAGCGTGGCCAACGCATTCCGCTCGAATGCGTCGAGCTGGTGCGGCGCCCGGTTCTGGAACGGGAAGTCGGAGACGAAACGGTAGGTGATGTTCTCCTGCTGCGCGCCGATGACCCGGCCAAGCTCGAGCGACAGCGTCGCCGGGATCGGGATCGCGCCGGGGACGGATTCGTAGTTGTGAACGACCTTAGTCGTGCCATTGGGGTTGGCCAGGATGCGTCCCACCACGTTGGACGCATAGTAGCTGCGCACACTTGATATGACTGAATTGAGATCGGCGGTTTGCCGGCGGAGCGCGGTCTTGTTCAATTCGGTCAGGTCCAGCCAGACCGCCAGCGGCAGCGCCAGCAGGAGAAAGGCAATCACGGCTCCGATCAGCAGGCCGCTCTTGCGCTGCTCTTCGGCGATCTCTTGTTTCACTCTGTGGCTCCGTTATGTGCGTTTTTGCCGCGGGCCTACGGATTTGCGGCACGACATGCTGCTTGCACAGAGCCAATAAACTTGCGCCCGCGCAACCCCATTATCGTGGGTCGCAGCAGGCGCCTTTTCGTTTCATGCTGAATGTTTAAGATCAGGATCAACCTGCATTGATCAATCCGGAACCACTGCCCATGACCGAGACAATCCGCATCATCAGCTTCAACGCGCGTCCCGTCATCGTGCCGATGAACCTGCCGCTCAAGACCTCGACCGGCGCGGTTGCCAAGGCGCCGCTGGTGCTGATCGACTGCGTGACCGACCAGGGCGCCGTGGGGCATGCCTATCTGTTTGCGATCACGCCATCGGCCCTGAAGCCGCTGACCGCGATGGTCGCGGAGATGTCGGAGCTGCTCAAAGGCGACGAACTGCTGCCGTTCGAGATCGAGCGCAAGCTGACCCAGCGCTTTACGCTGCTCGGCCTCGCCGGCCTGCAGCGGCTGGCGCAATCCGGCATCGACATGGCGGCTTGGGACGGGCTGGCGCGCAGCAGAGGCCTGCCGCTGGCCCGCCTGCTCGGCGGCGCGCCGAAGCCGGTGAAGGCCTACAATTCGAAGGGGCTCGGCATCATGCCTGTTGCCGCCGCTGTGGAGCAGGCCCACAAGCTGCTGGCCGAGGGCTTTCATGCCGCAAAAATCCGCGTCGGCTGGCCCGAGGCACGGGACGACCTCGCCGTGGTCCGCGCGGTGCGCAAGGCCGTCGGCGACGACGTCACGCTGATGTGCGACTACAATCAGGCGCTGACGGTGACCGAGGCTATCCGCCGCGGCGAGATGCTCGACGACGAAGGCCTGAGCTGGATCGAGGAGCCGATCCGCCACGACGACTACGAGGGCTGCGCCCGCATCGCCGACGCGCTGCGCACGCCGGTGCAGATCGGAGAGAATTTCGACAGCGCCTTTTCGATGCAGGCTGCGCTCTCCGCCGAGGCCTGCGACTACGTCATGCCCGACGTGCAGCGCATCGGCGGCGTCACCGGCTGGCTCCGCGCGGCGTCACTGGCTCACGCCGCCGGCATCGAGATGTCGACCCATCTGTTCTCGGAAGTCAGCGCGCATCTGCTCTGCGTTACGCCGACGGCGCATTGGCTGGAATATGTCGACTGGGCGGACGCGGTGCTGGCGAGCCGACTACAGATCAAGGACGGGTTTGCGTTGCCGGGCGAGGAGCCGGGGAATGGGATCGAATGGGACGAGGCGGCGGTGAGGAAGTACGCAGTGGGCTAATCGTTGAAAGCGACGCCCTTCGCGGCCTCACCCGGAGCACCGGGCTCGGCGATCCCCGCGCAATTGCTCTGCGGCTTCTGTCCGGCGAGCATGCCGCGGAAAAACGCGAGCGCATCGGGGAAAGCCGCAATCAGGCCGCCATTGTGCGTCCTGCCGGGATAGGTCTTCCAGACCACCTCGTTGCCGGCGGCGCACAGCGCCCTGACTTCCGCATATTGCCGCGTCGGCACGAGCGTGGAATCGGCAAGGCCGGTACCGAGCAGGAGCGGCACCTTGAGCCGCACAGCCTTCATGTCCGTGATCGGCGTCAAGCGCGCGATGACCTGGGCCATCGGCTCGACATAAACGTTCTCGACGGTGACGCCATCCCGGCCCGCGATCTCGCGCATCTCAGGCGTGCAGCTTTCGCGCGCCGCCCTCAGGACCGGCTTACCCTTGTCGGAGACGAGATCGTCGGCGGAAGGTGCGCCGTCCGGCAACGAACCGCCGAGCAGCATCAGCGACGTATAGATCGGCGAACCAATCGCGGTCGTCTGCGGCGGTTTGTAGGGACCATCCGGGAAGGTCGAAACCAGGCCCGTCGCCACAGTGGCGATCAGCGGCACGTCGGGCGCATAGCCTTCCGCGATCACCGTCGCGCCTATTGCTGCGCCCGAGCCTTGCGATTGGCCGGTGACGAAGACTTTTGGAGCCAGCTCGTCACGGTAGGTGGCGAGCGCCGCGCGCACGCCATCGAGTACGGAGCGCCCTTCTGCCTGCCAGATCAGATAGGGATGCGGCCCCGGGCCGCCCAGCCCCTGATAATCGGTCGCCACCACCGCAAAGCCGTTCTCGAGCCAGCGCTGGATGTACGTGGCATCGCGCGGCTTGTGCCCGGTCCAAGACGGCGCGCAGGCATCCGACACGCCGAGCGTGCCGTGCGCCCATGCGACCAGGGGCCAGCCTCCGGCCGGCGGCTCGCCCTTGGGCAGATAGAGCGTGCCGCTCACCGGAACGATGCCGGCGTGCCAGCGCAGATCGCTCGACGTGTAAAGGATGCGTTCGGCGAGGGCTGCGCTCGTGATCTCCGGCTGCGCGAGCATCGGCTCCTTGCGCAGCAGCACGCCGGGGCTCTCGGGCAAGGTTTCGGACCAGCGGTAGAATGGCGATAGGTTCTGGTCGCCCACCTTCGGCCCGACCGGCAACAACGAATCCGCGCGGGCCGTCGCGGCCGCGAGGCCCACGACAACGGCGAGCGCCGCCAACGATCTTGTCGTCAGGCTTCCAGACATCAGGCTTCTCCATCCCTTGCGCTTTTGGATTGGCTGGCTGTCGCAGCTATGCTGTTTCTGCGCCGATTATGGAGGCCGTCGCGCCAAGGTCCATGTCTTTTCGGACATGGACCGATGCCGATCGCACATGGACTTGGAGCACGGGCGCCATCGCCTGCTGCTTGAGCTTTGTGAGTTCGGCGCGCGGCTCGAGATGACGGGACTTTCCCCCGCTACTCATTGCGAGATCGCCCAAAGCCCCTTATCCCTGCGCCATGACCACATGGCGCCCTCGCCCACACATTCGCGTCGTCGCGATCGGCCTGCACTGGCGCGACGGGCGGCTGCTCGCGGCCGAGGTGCGCGATGATGCCGGACGGATCAAGGGCGTGCGCCCGCTCGGCGGCGAGATCGAGTTCGGGGAAAGCTGGCGCGATGCGCTGTTGCGCGAATTCGACGAGGAGCTCGGCATCGACGTCACCATCACCGGCGAGCCGCTGATGATGGAGAACATCTTTGTCCACGAGGGCGCGACCGGGCACGAGGTGATGTTCATCGTCGAGGTCAGGTTTCCGCAATACGCCTTCAGCGATCAGGACCGCATCGACTTCCGTGAAGACAACGGCGAAGAGATCACCGCCCGCTGGTTCGACCTCGCCGATCTCGACGTGCCCGATGGACCGAGCCTTTATCCAACCGGGCTGAAGGACTTGCTGCTTGCGCCGAACAGCCGCGACTGAATGGTCCCGGCTACCAGGTTTCCGCCCCGGGAATCTTCTTGCGCACCGCGATGCGCTGAATCCAGATGCAGCGGCGGACGGATCGGTTTGAGCGGCCGACGGCGGATATGCCTTCGCCTGCCTGAAGCAGCGGCGCCACGCTGGCGCGCAGCTCGCGGCAACGCTGCAGTTCAGCCTGCCAGTCGATGATGGCCGCGTTCGCGCGCGCCCCAACGAAACCCAGCACGACCAAGGCAAGACAAGCCGCCCGCATCATTCGCATTCCCTTCGCCGTGATCCGCCTGCAATCGCGACGGCCTTGAAGACGACGAGCATAACTTTGCCGGTGAGGCTTGGCTAATTTTCCGCGGGGTCAGCTGCGCAGCAACCGCAGCGCCCGGCCCTTGTGCAGGGCGACGTGGTCGGTCTTGTCGCTCTTGATCTCGTATTGCGGATCGTCAGGGCTCGCATGGTGCGTGTAGCCCTTGTAGTCGACGTCTTTGGTGTGGACGCGCAGGATATGGCCGCGCACGCGGCCGGCCTCGGAATTCCAGCTGACGTGATCGCCGCGGCGGAAGCGATGGGGCATGAGGGAACAATGCCGGAGCGTCGAGGCGTGTTCCAAGGATGGAGCTGGAGGCGCCAGTCCGTCTACGCTCTTCGAGCTACGCCGGACACGCTTCGCCGTTATTGGGGCGTGGCTGCGCCACGCGAAGCCTTTTGGCGAAGCGTGGTGGGCACGACAGGGATCGAACCTGTGACCCCTACCATGTCAAGGTAGTGCTCTCCCGCTGAGCTACGTGCCCTAATAGTCCACTTACGTCGGGTGGGGGTCCCTATAACGGCTCAGGGGAGCGCGCGCAAGGACGGAACGGGGCCAATTTAGGCCGCCAGCATCTTGTTCACTTCGCTCACCAATTCGCGCAGGTGAACGGGCTTCGACAGCACCTTGGCGTTCCTTGGGGCGTCCGAATCCGAGTTCAGGGCGACCGCGGCAAAACCGGTGATGAACATGATCTTGATGTCGGGATCGAGTTCCGAGGCCCGGCGGGCGAGCTCGATACCGTCCATCTCCGGCATCACGATGTCGGTCAGCAACATCTCGAACGGCTCTTCCCGCAACCGCTGATAGGCAGCCATGCCGTTGTCATGGGACGAGACCTGAAAACCGGCGTTTTCCAGCGCCTTGACCAGGAAACGGCGCATGTCGTTGTCGTCTTCGGCGAGCAGGATTTTTGGCATGAGCGGAACGTCGATCCCCAGAGGATATGCAGAGGTCACTAAGCCCGACAGAGGGTAAATTTGGGGTGAAAATCTTAACCCGCGGGGCCCAGCGCTGCGAGGGGTGTTGTGAACCGGAACGGGCGACGAATCAATTCCGGTGCGCCCACGCATCCCCGGCTGCCTGCCCACACGGTTAAGACGTGTTCCAGCGCCGATCACATCTTTTCGCTTGGCAGAATGGTTGCGATTCCGGACAATGACGACACATAAGAGCCGCTCGACCGGCCGAATCACCCGATCTGGACCCGTGCTGGATCGTGCGGCGTGAAGGGACGAAGCCTGAGAAGATGACCCGGTTTGACGGCGAGGTGTCGCCAGCCTTCGAGATCGTGGAGCCCGCCGAGTGGCGCGCGCCCGTTATCTTCAACTCGCCCCATTCCGGCTCGACCTATCCGGACGAATTCCTGAGCGCATCGCGAATTGACCTGCCGACGCTGCGGCGCTCGGAAGATTCCTTCATGGACGAGCTGATCGGCCATTTGAGCGCGCGCGGCTTTCCGACCGTGCGGGTCAACTTTCCCCGCTCCTATGTCGACGTCAACAGAGAGCCCTACGAGCTCGACCCCCGCATGTTCACCGGGCGCCTGCCGAGCTTTGCCAACACCCGCTCGATGCGGGTCGCCGGCGGATTGGGCACGATTCCGCGCGTGGTCGGCGACGGCCAGGAGATCTATCGCGACCGCATCGCGGTCGACGACGCGCTGGCGCGGATCGAGACGCTGTACAAGCCCTACCACCGCGCGCTGCGCCGGCTGATCAACAAGGTGCACCAGATGTTCGGCACCGTGGTGCTGGTCGACTGCCACTCGATGCCCTCGGTCGGCGTCTCCAGGGACGAGCCGCGCCGGCCCGACGTCGTGATCGGCGACCGCTACGGCACCAGTTGCACGCCGCTGCTGCCCGACCGCGTCGAGGAGACCATGACGGGGCTTGGCTATTCGATCGGTCGCAACAAGCCTTATGCCGGCGGTTTCATCACTGAGCATTACGGCAATCCCGCCAGCGGCCTGCATGCGGTACAGCTCGAGTTCAACCGCGCGATCTACATGGACGAGCGCCGCCGCGAGCGCGGCCCGCGCTTTGCGCAAGTGGCGAGCGATTTCGGTGTCCTCGCCGACGTGCTGGCGACCACGATCCCGTTCGGCGATCTCGGTCCGTTCCAGGCTGCGGCGGAATAGACGCGCGTCGCGAACGATCATCTTGCCTGCGATTGCGTTTTCGCTTCGCTGGGGATCGCGCGCCAAACTGAAAACGGACAGACAAGAAAAAAGGGCCGCTCGCGAATGACGCAAGCGGCCCAAGTCTAGGGAGGAAACGCCCAAGGAGGGCAGCGGTAACGCGAGAAGCGCTACCGCACCGCAACAATATGCGGCCGCGCCGCACAAAGCGCAAGTGCTTTTGAGCCGTTTCCCATGCAAAAACACATGGCTCATTTGCTCCCAGAGAAACCCAGATTCAGTTCCTTTGATAAGGAAATTCAATGGGTTGATAGTCATTTGCATACGAACAAGGCAGGCCCGGAACTAAGTTTTCAAGTCCGTGATCGATATTTGGCCAGCATATGGCTCGACATGTGGTTGAGCTGTAGCTGCCTTGGGACGGCCGGTAACCGGATCCAAAATACCAGGGTGCAAATCAAGACAGCGCTGCACGCGAGGGGCGAATTGAGTTAGGCAGGTGCCAGCTTCACCCAACTTTCGTTTTGAGGATGCGCCGTGACGGTGATCGACTTCTCAGCCTTCATCGGACGGCTCGCCACCGCCTCCGGCGAGACCATCCTGCCGTTCTTCCGCACCTCGCTGTCGATCGACGACAAGAGCAAGACCAAGGATTTCGATCCCGTCACGGAAGCCGATCGCGCCGCTGAAGCCGTGATGCGCCGGCTGATCGAGGCGAGTTTCCCCCAGCACGGCATCGTCGGCGAGGAATTCGGCAATGAGCGCGAGGACGCCGACTATGTCTGGGTGCTCGACCCCATCGACGGCACAAAATCCTTCATCGGCGGCTTTCCGATCTGGGGCACGCTGATCGCGCTGCTGCACAGGGGCACGCCCGTCTACGGCATGATGCACCAGCCCTTCATCGGCGAGCGCTTTTCCGGCGACAACGGCTCGGCCAATTATAAAGGACCATCCGGCGAGCGCCGGCTCCAGGTCCGCCGCTGCGCCTCGCTGTCGCAGGCAACGACCTACACCACCTCTCCTTTGCTGATGAACGAGCGCGACCGCGCCATTTTCGGCCGCATCGAGCAGGGCGCGCGGCTGTCGCGCTATGGCGGCGATTGTTATTCCTATTGCATGCTCGCGGCCGGGCATGTCGATCTCGTGGTCGAGACCGAGCTGAAGCCCTACGACATCGCCGCGCTGATCCCGATCGTGACCGGCGCCGGCGGCGTCGTCACCACCTGGGAAGGCAAGCCGGCCCAGGGCGGCGGCCGCATCGTCGCGGCGGGCGATGCAAGGGTCCACGAGGAAGCACTCAAGCTGCTCAACGGATAGGCGATGCGGGAGCTTGCATGAAAAACTGGCGTAAGCTCCTCCTCACGATCCTGCTGCTGCTTCCCGCGCTCGCCTCCGCCCAGAACTTTCCGGCAAAGCCAATCAGGCTGATCGTGCCGTTCCCGCCCGGCGGCCCCAACGACATCATTGCCCGCGTCATCGGCCAGCGCATGTCGGAACTATCGGGCCAGCCGGTGCTGATCGACAATCGCGTCGGCCAGGGCGGCGTGCTCGGCACCGATGCGGTCGCAAAGAGCCAGCCCGACGGCTACACCATCGCCATCTCCTCGGCCGGCGCGCTTGCGATCAGCCTGAGCATGGAAAAGGTCGCCTACGACACGCTCAATGACCTGACACCGGTAACGCTGGTCGCGACCGTGCCGGAAATGCTTGTCGTCGCCACCAACGTGCCGGCCAAGGACATCGGCGAATTGATCGCGCTGGCGAAAGCGCAGCCCGGCAAGCTCAACTTCGCCTCCTCCGGCCCCGGCAGCCTGCCGCATCTCGCCGGCGAATTGTTCAAGCTGACAGCGAAGATCGACATCGTGCACGTGCCCTATCGTGGCGCCGCACCAGCCGTGAACGACCTGCTGGGCCAGCAGGTGCAGATGACCTTCCTCGACCTCCCGGTGCTGCTGCCGCAGGTCAAGGCCGGCGCGTTGAAGCCAATCGCAGTCGGCTCAGTCGAGCGCGCCCCGACCGCGCCCGACGTGCCGACCACGAAGGAAGCCGGCTTTCCCGATCTGCGCATCGAGAACTGGTACGGCATGGTCGCGCCCAAGGGCACGCCGAAGGAGATCGTCACGGCGCTGCATGACCTCGCGGCCAAGGCGATGGCCGATCCCGCGGTGAAGGAGAAGCTCGCGGCACAAGGGGCGACGCTTGTCGGCGATGAGCCGGAGCATTTTCGCGCCTTTATCGCGGATGAGACCGCGAAATGGGCGAAGGTGATCAAGGACGCCGGCGTCGAGACGGCGAAGTAGCGCTCTTTCTTACCCTCTGGAGGGGGAGGGTAAGAGCTCTCACACCGCCTCTGCCCGCAAATGCTCCACCAGCATCTTGGCCGGACGCGGCAGCGCCTTGAAGCTGCGCGCGCAGATCACGAGCTTGCGGTTGGCGAAGGCATCGCGCAGGCGGACCGTGGCGAGCGGCATCAGTTTTGCGCAGCGGCGGGCGGCGGCTTCGGGCACCAGGGCGACACCGACATCGGCCGAGACCAGCTGGCAGATCGCATCGAAATCGCGCAGCCGCGCACGGTAATGCGGGCGCATGCCGAGCCGCGCGGCATGCTTTGAAATATGCATCTGGAGCGCGGTGGCGCTGGTCAGGCCGACGAATTCACAGGCGCCAGCCTCCTGGAAATCGATCTGGCGGCGGCCGGCGAACGGGCCGCGCTTCGACGTCACCAGCGTCAGCCGGTCCTCGCTGAACACGAAACGCTCGATATGGTCAGGCAGCGCATGCTCGGCGGCAAAGCCGAGATCGGCAGCCCCCGCAGTGATGGCGGCGGCGATGTCGGTGCTCTCGCGCTCCTCGATGTCGATGGCGACATCGCGATGCTCGCGCAGGAAGCCGGCGAGCGCCTTCGGCAGATGCTCCGACAGGCCCGACGTGTTGGCAAGGAAGTGCACGCTGGCGCGCACGCCGCTGGCAAAGCCGGCGAGATCGCCGCGCATGGCGTCGACCTGGTGGATCACCAGCCGCGCATGATCCAGCAGGCTCTCGCCGGCCGCGGTCAGCTCGACGCCGCGCCGGCCGCGCTTGAGCAGGGCAACGCCCAGCGCATCCTCGAGACCCTTGATCCGTGCGCTGGCGGAGGCCAAGGCCAGGTGCGATCGCTCGGCGCCGCGGGTGATGCTGCGCTGGTCGGCGACCGCGATGAAGAGCTGGAGATCGACGAGGTCGAAACGCACCGGTCATGTCCTCCACAATCAGCCTTCGTCATGCCCGAAGGCTGTCTCCGTAACCTCCAGATTGTGCCCGCACGCCGCTTCGGTCAATGTGGCTGCATGATTGACCCGCTTCTCATTCTCATCGCTGCCGTGTTCCTGGTCGCAGGCTTCGTCAAGGGCGTCGTCGGGCTCGGCCTGCCGACGGTGTCGATGGGCCTGCTCGCGGTGAACATGGCGCCGAGCCGCGCGATCGCGATCGTGATCGTGCCCGCCATCGTCACCAACATCTGGCAGACCTTTGTCGGCCCTCATCTGCGCGACATCCTCAGGCGGCTGTGGCCGCTGATGATCGGCACCGTGATCGGATGCTGGCTCAATGCCGGCGCGCTGACCGGCCCCTATGCGCGCTACGGCACCGTCGTGCTCGGCGTGCTGCTGGTGATCTACGCGATCATCGGCCTCAGCAAGTTCAAGTTCCACGTTGCCCCGCAAAACGAGAAATGGGTCGGCGGCGTGGTCGGCGTCATCACCGGCATGATCTCGGCCTCGACAGGTGTGCAGGTGATCCCCTCGATGCCGTTCATGCAGGCGATCGGGATGGAGAAGGACGAGCTGGTGCAGGCGCTCGGCGTGTTCTTCACCACGGCAACGCTGGCGCTCGCCTTCAATCTCACCGCGGGCGGATTGCTTACCCCGGCGAATGCCGTGGCTGGCGCGGTCGCCATGGCCATGGCCTTTGCCGGGATGTTCATCGGGCAATCGGTTCGCCAGCGGATGCCGGCCGAAGCATTCCGCCGCTGGTTCCTGGTCGCGATGATCCTGCTCGGCATTTATCTGGCCGGCAGCGCGCTGCTGAAGGAATTCGCGTAACCTGGATTACCGCGTCTGAAGCATGGCGACGCGGATGCCGAGATAGATGAAGAGGCCGCCCAAGGCACGGTTGACCCAGGCGATCACGCCCTCGGACCGTCGCAGACGGTGGGCCGCCTTGGCCGCGAACGCCGCCAGCACCAGGCACCACAGCGTCCCCGTGCAGATGAAGATCAGGCCCAGCGTCAGGAAGGCCAGCGGCTTGTGCGGCGCGTCGGCTGCGACGAATTGAGGCAGGAAGGCCAGGAAGAACAGCGCGACCTTGGGATTGAGCGCGTTGGTGAAGACGCCCTGGAGGAACACAAGCCGCAGCGAGCTCCGCTCGGCCTCGTCCTTGACGGCCAAAAGCTGCGGCCGCGACCACAGCATCTGAAGACCGGTCAGGACCAGATAGGCTGCGCCGACCAGCTTCAGGATCGAGAACGCGGTCGACGAGGCCATCAACAGCGCCGAAAGGCCGATCGCCGCGCCCGCCACGTGGAAAAAGCAGCCGCAACTGATGCCAAAGGCGGCGGCCGCCCCGCCGCGCCAGCCCATCTGCATGCTGCGGCCGATCACGTAGACCGTATCGGGCCCCGGCGTGATGTTGAGCAGCACGCCCGACAGGACGAAGAGCCAGATTTCGTGAATGCCCAGCATGGTCAGGTCCTCGCCGCCCGGCCGGCGGCCTCAAGCGACTGGCCTTATTCGGTTCGCATCCCGCCGTCCACCGCCGGAATTGGTTGGGATTTGTATCGAATTTGCAATGCGGACCATACTTTCGTTCGGCTCCATGTGCTCTATAAGGACGCCAGTTCTTGAAATGCTGGATTCGCGGCGACGGCCATGCTGGTGGCGTCCCGCTCCCTTGGAGCTCCGAGGATATGGAAAGACGTCTGGCCGCCATCGTCTGCGCCGATGTCGCCGGCTATTCCCGGATGATGGGCAGTGACGAGGCAGGCACCCATGCCGCCTTCAAGGCCCATCGCAGCGCGATTCATCCGATCATTCTCAACCATGGCGGCCGTGTCGTGAAAAACACCGGCGATGGCTTCCTGCTGGAGTTTCCCTCCATCGTCGGCGCCGCGGAGGCCGCGATCGCGATGCAGCTGCTGATGGCGGAGCGCAACCATCATCTGCCTGGCGACCGCGCCATGCAGTTCCGCCTCGGCATCCACATGGGCGACGTCATCGCCGACGAGGACGAGGTGTTCGGCGACGACGTCAACATCGCCGTCCGTCTCGAATCGGTGGCGAGCCCCGGCGGCTTCGCGATCTCGGCCAAGGCCTATCACGAGGCGAGCAAGCATCTGACCGTGCCGCTGATCGATGGCGGCAACCACCGCTTCAAGAACATCAAGGATCCGGTCGGGGTCTGGACCTGGACGCCTGACGGCGCCGCCGCACTCGCGCCCGAGATGAAGGAAGGCTCGACGCTCGCCCAAGCCTATCGCACGGCGATCGTCGGCGTGCTGCCCTTCGCCAATCTCAGCGACGCCCAGGACGAATATTTCTCAGACGGCCTGACCGAGGATCTGATCCACGCGCTGTCGCTGCAGTCCTTCTACCGCGTGCTGAGCCGCAACTCGACCTTCGCCTTCAAGGGCAAGAACACGAGCACCCGCGTGATCGCGCGCGAGATCGACGCCACCTATCTGATCCAGGGCTCGGTGCGGCGCGCCGGCGCCAAGATCCGCGTCACCGCCGAACTGATCGCGCCGGAGACCGGCGAGCAGCTCTGGACCGGCCGTTACGACCGCGACATCGGCGACTTCTTCGCCATGCAGGACGAGATCACGACCAATCTGTCCGCGGCGATCGCCACCGAGATCGTCCGCGCCGAGGCCTCGGCGCCGGCGCGCCCGACCAACGACGTCACGGCCTGGGACCGCTTCCTGAAGGGCTTGTCGCATTACTATCGGCAGACCAAGGAAGACCTCAGCACCGCCGTCGCCCTGTTCCGGGAAGCGATCGCGCTCGATCCAAAACTGTCGATCGCGCATGCCTATCTCGCCACGATCCAGATCCAGAGCATCCAGTTCGGCTGGGTCAAGGGCACGCGCGAGATGTGGTCGGAGGCGATGAGCCTCGCTGAAACCAGCGTGCGGCTCGACCCGCGCTCCTCCTTCGCGTTCTCGATCCTGTCCTGGGCGCACGCGATGGAAGGCCACGACGAAGCGGCGATGGACGCCGCCAAGCGCGCCGTCGCGCTCAACCCTTACGACATGGGCGCGCGCGGCGTGCTCGGCATCTGCCATTTCGTCATCGGCGAGCACCGCCAGGCCATCGAGCTGTTCTCGATGGCAGCCCAACGCGACAACAGCGACCCGCGCTATCAATGGGCGGCGCTGAACGCCTTCAGCCATTATCTCCTCCGCCAGTATGACGCGACGCTGTCCTGGGCCCGCGAGCAGCTCTACGTCAACCCGAACCATATGCAGGCCCTGGCGATAACAGCCGCGGCGCTGGCGCAGATGGGCCGGACTGACGAGGCAACCGAGGCGACAGGCGTGCTGATGCGCAACTACCCGACCTTGAATGTCGACCGCCATTTGCGGAATTTTCATTGGAAGCGGCCCGAGGACGTCGCGCATTACCGCGACGGGCTACTGAAGGCGGGCGTACCAGCCAGCAAGCTCACCTTGGTCCAGAGCGACGTCAGACGCGCTGCCGAATCCTGACGGCAGCATCCTCGGGAAAATCCTGAGAGCAGCCTTATCCTGAGGAAAGTCTTGCGCGTGCGCTGCGGTCGCACCGCGGCATTATTGACAGCAGAGCGAAATCAGCCACACTTCGTCACACCCTGAAGTAGCATAACTACGCCGCGTCCGCTGTCTGTTTGTTAGGACTTTGTGCGCTTGATCGGCGCGGCCGCTTTTCACGATTCGTATGTTTTCAGGACTTTGCCGATGGATGACTCCCGCAAGAAGCCCTTTGATCCTTCAATCGAAGTTTCTCCTGATAATCCCTGCCCTTTCCTGCGCGGCCTCGTCGGCGAAGGCTTTGTCGACGGTGGCACCGTGCCGCTGCGCACGCTGTCGCAGACCATCGCAAATGCAAGCGGCGAGACCGGAATCAAGAAGACCTCGGCCCGCATCCAGGTCCGCGGTGTCGCGCTGATCGCCAACGGCGTCTGTCACATCCTGCAGAGCATCTTCTGGGGCGCACAGCTCAACCGACTGCGCGGCGGGCCGCTCGACAAGCTCGGTGCCGGCTCACGCATCCTCGGCGTCGACGGCAAGGTCAACGAGGACCAGATCGCGCGGTTCGCCGGGTTCGGAAGCACCTATAACGATCCGGATGGCGGCAGCGAGACCGGCCTCAATGCCTCGCAAATCCAGACCTTCATGAAGGACAATCTCAAGCGCGCCGGCAATCAGGCGCGCTGGTACTACCCGATCCTGATGAAGTTCGAATGGCCGATCCTGCTCAGGATCATGGGCAAGGGTCAGGGTGATGACCGCTATCTCAGCGTGGCCGAGGTGAGGACATTGTTCAACGAGCGCAAATTCCCTGATCGGGTCACCCAGCGGATGGTGAGCCAGCCGGTCCGCCCGCCTTCACTGATCTTGCGCGCTGCCGGCGGCCTCGTCGCCGCGCTCCTCGTCTTTGGCATCGTGGCGCTGCGCTTTCCCGATCAATTCCAGCCGATGCTGCCCGGCATCCTCGGCAATCTGGTGGCGCCGCCACTGCCCAAGCTCGTCGAAGCCCGCGCCGCGTATTGGCTCGAGCAGAACTGGGCGCTGGAGGACCGGCACTGGTTTCATCACGCAAGCCAGGGCACCGCGACCTTCCCGGTGCCCTATGACTGGTTCATGGCGCTGGAGCAGCCGCGGCTGCATTTCTTCGCCAAGCCCGGCTTGCTGCATGACAGCGACCATCTGCAGCGCTTCGGCTTCATCCCAAGCCCGCAGACGATCAACACCGACGAGACCACGCTGCGCCGCTTCGGCTATGCCAATGTCTACGACAAGACCAAGCCGGTGCCGGCGCGGCTGTGGGATCCGCCGGTCAACTGGGGTCGGCAGGCTGAAAACGTCGACGGCCTGCCCGTCGGCTTTGCGCGCATGACCGGCGTGCCTGATCCCGCGACCGGCAAGATGGGCGAGGACCGGATTGGCCTGACCTGCTCCGCCTGCCACACCGGACAGATACACTACAAGGGCATCGACGTCAGGTTCGATGGCGGCCCGGCGATGACCGACCTCAGGAAGCTCGAGGTGACGACCGGCCTGTCGATCGCCTACACCCTCTACGTGCCGGGGCGCTTCAAGCGCTTTGCCGATCGTGTGCTCGGCGCCTCCGCCAGCGACGCGGACCGCGATGCACTGAAGCAGAAGCTCGCCGCGATCGGCACCTTCCTGGTCGACTGGGAGAAGACCTACGCGAAAACCATCGAGGGCAAGACGAGGTTCAACGAGAAGACGAAGCGGGACGAGCCGCAGCAGGACACCGAGGAAGGCTATGGCCGTCTCGACGCGCTCAACCGCATCGGCAACCAGGTCTTCTCCCAGGACATGACGCTCAGCGGCCTCAGCGGCTTTGAAAAGAACCTCCACGCCAAGGACGCGCCGGTCAGCTTCCCGCCGATCTGGACCGTGCCCTGGCTCAAATTTGCGCAGTATGACGCCTCTATCGAGCAGCCGCTGATCCGCAACGCCGGCGAAGCGCTTGGCGTGACCGCGCTGCTCAATCTGTCTGACAGTACGCCCAAGGACGCGCTGTTCCGCTCGTCGATGGACATCAAGAATCTGAACTGGATCGAGGATCTGCTGAAAGGGTCGGCGCCCTATCCGAAGAAGCAGCTCTCCGGACTGACGTCGCCGAAATGGCCCTCGGACATCTTCGGCGACGATGCCTGGAAGATCGATGGCGATCGCGTCAAACGCGGCCGCAAGCTCTATGCGGAGATCTGCGTCGAATGCCATCTCGGTCCGGTCAACGACCCCGCGTTCGACGCCGAATTTCCTGACAAGAGCATCTGGTCTTCGGACCGCTGGGAGACCATCGGCGACGACAAGGTCCTGAACGAGGTGCAGAAGAGCGCCAAGGGCATGGGGACCGACCCCTCTCAGGCCAGTGTGCTGGCGACGCGCATGGTTCAGGTGCCGGGCTTTCTCAAGCTCGATCCCACACAAAAGCTCAATGCCTGGTGGGACTGCAAGCTGCCGGAGGTGTCGTCGACCGACATGCCATACGCGCTCGGCCTGATGGTGCTGGTCGACATCGTCAGCCGCAAGGCGATGGACGATGCCAAGATCGAACCCAAGGTTCAGGACATCTGGTGGGGCAAGCGCAAGAACTGCCCGAATTCTGGTCCGCAGCCGCCCGAGAAGAATGAGCCGGGCCCCTGGTATCGCGCGCGTCCGCTCAACGGCGTCTGGGCCACCGCGCCTTACCTGCACAACGGATCGGTGCCTTCGCTCTACTGGATGCTGGCCCCTGCGGCCGAACGCCCCAAATCGTTCTGCATGGGCGGTGGCCGCGATTACGATCCGAAGCAGGTCGGCTTCGCGGTCTCCGATGGCGAAAGCTGCAAGACCGGGCAGTCACGCTTCTCGACGCGAGCCGCTGATGGCACCGAGCTCTACGGCAACAGCAATGCCGGCCACTCGTTTGATGGCACGCCGGGGCCCGGCAAGGACGGCACCATCGGCCGCGTGCTCAAGGAGCAAGAGCGCTACGATCTGATCGAGTATCTGAAGACGCTGTGAGCGCGGTAAATGAGGGCACCCCAAGAGCCCAACTCACTCCGCCTTCGCGGATGCCCTCACTTGAACAGCGGCGTGCCCGGCACGAACGCATCGAACGCCGCCCAGAACTGGGAGCGGTAGCGGTCCTGCTCCTGGAGGATCTCGTGCTTGGAGCCGGCGATCACCAGATGCGAGCCGGCGCGCAAATGATAGGCGAACTCCTCGATCGCCGCGGTCGAGACCACGGCGTCGTTGGAGGCCGCCAGCATCAGGATCGGCTGGCGGATCTCGGAGGGGTAGTTGATGCCCTTGAAGGTGTGCATGGCGCGGAAGGCGGTATCAGCCCAGGCCACCGTGGGGGATGCCAGGCCCAGCGTCGGGTCCTCCTCCAGGATCGCGGCGTTGCGCGCGTAGCGCACGGGATCGCTGGTCAGCGGATTGTTGATGAAAGGCGACAGCCCGGTGAGGTGATCGCTGCCGCCGGGAACGTAGGCGCCGCCGCGCCCCAGCATCCGCATCGTCTTCAACAGCGCCCGCACCGGAAACGAGGTGGAGCGGCCGGGCAGGTCGATCATCGGCGCCGATAGCACCATGCGATCGAACCAGCGCTTGCCCGCATGGGCGAGCCGCAACAGCACCGCGCCGCCCATCGAATGGGCCAGCGCGAAGAAGGGCGGCGGACAATCCGGCAGCACCACCTGCTGCACGAAGGCTTCGACGTCGATCTCGTAATCGGAAAAGTTGCGCACATAGCCCTTGCGCGGATCGCGTAGGCGCCGCGCGGAGTGCCCCTGCCCGCGCCAGTCGATCATTGCCACCGCAAAGCCGCGGTCGCGCAAATCGCGCACGGTCTCGAAATATTTCTCGATCTGCTCGCTGCGCCCGGTGAAGACGCAGACCGTGCCCTTGCGGTTCGCCGGCGGCGCCCAGCGCGCAAAGCGCAGCTCGACACCATCTGACGTCTTGATGGTGCCGCTGACGACATCTTCGGGAACGGGGTTGGACGGAATCGAGACCAGCGTCATGAGAGTGCGTAGTTGCGTAGGCGCCAAGTGCTGCAAATCAAGGGGCGGGAGCGCCGAAAAGGCGCATGTTTCCGCCCTTTTGAACGCCGTCTGGGACCCACCCATATCACCTCAGTGCAGGCCGCTACCAGTGTTTCGGAACCGGAACATCAGGCTGCACACAGACTAAAGCCCGGCCCGATTGGCGGGCGGGTTACCCAACAGTCGCTCAATGGAGGACTTGACCATGCGTACCTACGATCTCACCCCGTTCTATCGTTCCACCGTCGGCTTCGACCGCCTCTTTAACCTGCTTGACCAGGCAGGCACTGACGGCAGCCCCGGTTACCCCCCCTACAACATCGAGCGCACCGGCGAGAACGCCTACCGCATCACCGTTGCGGTCTCGGGCTTTGCCAAGGATGAGCTCTCCATCGTCGCGAAGGAAAACACGCTGACGATCAAGGGCGAGAAGGTCGCCAACGAGAACAGCAAATCCGAAGTGCTCTATCGCGGCATCGCCGCCCGCGCCTTCGAGCGCGCCTTCCAGCTTGCCGACTTCGTGCAGGTGAAGGACGCTTCGCTCGAGAACGGCCTGCTCCATGTCGACCTCGTGCGCGAGATTCCCGAGGCCAAGAAGCCGCGCCAGATCGCGATCAACACCGGCGCCGCGAAGGCCCAGGTGATCGAGAGCTCGGTCGCCGCGTAAAGCGCATTGCCGGCCATCAAGTTGCGAAAACGCCCCGGTGCCCCGGGGCGTTTTTTGTTTGCACCGTTCCTCGCCTGCCAAGGCGGACACCATTTTGCTCAATCGCCCGATTGTACGGTTGCGCCGCATCACGGGCAGGTGAGCTGACGTAACGCTGCCGCCTGACACTCCGTATTTTGCGTACCGAGCCCAAAACAAGACGGAGAACGATCATGACTTTCTGGCGCAGCCTTTTCGTCGCCGCGAGCCTGCTGGTGGCCCCCATCAGCCTTGCCCATGCGCAGACCCCGCAGAGCGTGAAGGCCAAGAACGTCGTGCTGGTGCACGGCGCCTGGGCTGATGGATCGAGCTGGTCGGAGGTGATCCCGATCCTCCAGAAAGCCGGCCTCAACGTCACTGCCGTGCAGAACCCGCTGGGCTCGCTGGCTGAGTCGGTCGAGGCGACCAAGCGCGTGCTGGCCGAGCAGGACGGACCGACGGTGCTGGTCGCGCATTCCTGGGGCGGCACCGTGATCAGCCAGGTCGGCACCGATCCGAAAGTCACCGGCCTGGTCTACATCGCCGCGCGCGCCCCTGATGCCAACGAGGACTTTGTCGCGCTATCGAAGCAGTTTCCGACGGGCCCCGCGCGGGCAGGCATCGTCGAGCGGGACGGCTACACCAAGCTTTCCGAGGACGCGTTCCTGAAATATTTCGCCAACGGCGTGAAGCCGGAGCAGGCGAAGGAGCTCTATGCCGTGCAATGGCCGACCGCCGCCTCGATCTTCGCCGGCCGCACCACTGAAGCTGCCTGGCACACGAAGCCGAGCTGGTACGCGGTGTCGAAGAACGACGGCACCATCAATCCCGACTTCGAACGCTTCCTCGCCAAGCGCATGAACGCGACCACGATCGAGCTCGATGCCGGCCATCTCTCGCTGGTGTCGCATCCGAAGGAGGTCGCGAATTTGATCCTTGAGGCAGCGGGGTATCCGCGGAGCTGAGCGGCGATCGCTGAGATGCAAGGGCGCCTGGGGATTCCAGGCGCCTTTGGTTTTGCTCCGCTGTCTCCACAATCACCGCTGTCGTCCCCGCGAAGGCGGGGACCCGTAATCGCAGGGAGCAGTTTGGCGGAGATTAGTGGTCCGGCACCTCGCACCTCATCCGCACCGATAGATCACGCGGTATGGGTCCCTGCGTTCGCAGGGACGACAGCATGGGCGTGACTGGCGCTGTCGCGTCAAACTCGCATGCCTAATCCAGCCCCTGCGCCGCCGGCATCTCCTGCGTCGGCAAGATGGTCGGAGCCGGCTTGGCCTGGCCGACGGTCGGCGCCTCGGCTGGCTTGGCCTGCACCGCCGCCGTCTGCTGTCCGGGTTGAGCCTGCGGGGCTTGCTCGGCGGTCTTTGCAGCCGCGACCGGCGTCTCCGCGCGCTGCGGGGCCGCCTTCGGCAGCGGAACGGTACGGCTTGCGACATGCGGGATCGGGGCCGGCGGGCGCGGGGGGCCGCCACGCACCATGGTCGGCGGCGGCAGCGCGCTTTGCGGCCGGTAAGGCGCAACCGACGGCTCTTCATAGGCGGGCGCCATGCCATAGGCGTCCGCATTCGGCATGAAGCGCAAGATTCTTCCGTCGCGGGCGTCGATCACGAGTTGGCCGTCGTCGCCGCGGCGGTCGATCACCGCGATGGTGTAGACGGCGCCGCGCAGGCGCGGGATGCCGAGCGGCGAG
>Ga0209148_1000318_pt1 | contig 67692 bp, 60 predicted proteins | sample AraplaCol_mMF_r2_2_FD_184288 | JGI IMG/M metagenome (GOLD analysis project Ga0209148, IMG submission 184288) | Arabidopsis root microbial communities from North Carolina, USA - plate scrape CL_Col_mMF_r2 (SPAdes) (version 2) | ecosystem: Host-associated > Plants > Roots > Endosphere | place...
TCCCGCAGCCGCCCGACTGGATGCCTGCGCATAGGACGGTTGCAGGCCGGCATCCCGGGGGAAACCCCACGGTCGCCATGCAACGTCCCCGCTGCCGAGCAGGTGTGCGGAACCGCGCCGGTCACACAAGCTTGCCCCAAGCCACGGGAAACGTGCGTCCAACAGACTTGCGGCTATCCGCGCATCCCCAAAACCCACCCCGTCATCCCGGATTTGGTCCGGCGTGACGATATCATTGCTGCGGCGACGACACCCGCCCCGAGCGCTCCAATTTGCCCCAGCCGACCCACGGGCCGCGCACCGCCGCAGTGACCGCGCGCACCACCACCGAATACATGATCTGGCGATAGACGAAGCGCTGCGCGAGCAGCAGGAACACCGGGAAGCGCTTCTCGCGCGGCTCGAGCTTATACGCGATCCAGCCGCAGATCGCGTCGATGCCGGTGAAGGCGATCCAGTAGAACAGCATCCGGATCACGTCCGACTGCGTCTGCGCCCAGCCATGCTGCTGCACGCGCACGATCGTCGAGATGATGCTCACCGCCAGCGCGAGATCAATCAGCGGCGAGATCAGCGCGAAGCCGATCTGGAACAGCCACGCCTGCGGAATGCCCACCAGCGCCAATCCTGCGGGATGGCGCTCGCGCAGGATGCGGCGATGTTTCCATAGGCATTGCAATGTGCCGAACGCCCAGCGGAAGCGCTGCTTGGCGAGCGCGCCGAAGCTCTCCGGCGCCTCGGTCCACGCGACCGCATCGACGTCATATTCGACCAGCCAGCCGCGGCGCTGGATCGCGATCGTCAGGTCCTGGTCCTCGGCCAGCGTGTCGTGCGGATAGCCGCCGACCATGTCGAGCGCGGCGCGCCGCCACGCGCCGACCGCGCCCGGCACCACCGTGATCGCGTCGAACCGGTCGAGCGCGCGCCGCTCCAGATTCTGCGCGGTGACATATTCCACCGCCTGCCAGCGCGTGACGAGGTTGATGCGGTTGCCGACTTTGGCATTGCCCGCGACCGCGCCGATCTCGGGGTCGGCGAACCAGCGCGAAAGCCGCGCGATCGTCATCGGCTCGAACTGCGTGTCGGCGTCGAGCGCGACGATGATGTCGCCCTTCGCGATCTCCAGTCCCTGGTTGAGCGCGCGCGCCTTGCCGCCGTTTTCGAGCGTGAGCAGCTGGACCCGATCGTCGCCTTCGAACGCCTCGGTGATGATCGCCGATGTCTCGTCCTGCGATCCGTCGTCGATCACGATCACTTCCAGCCGCACACACTCGCTCGCCAGCACGCGCTTGACCGATTCCGCGATCACGCGCGCTTCGTTGAACGCGGGGATCAGCACCGACACGAAGCGGCTGGGGTCGATCTCCGGCGGCACCGGGCGGTTGCGCTTCAGGTTGGATCGGACCGCCAGGATCGCGAGCAGCACCGCGCGCGCGGTGCCGATGAAGATCGCGGTGAAGAACAGGAATTTGAGCGTCGCGTCGAGACCTGCCAGGATCAGGAAGATCGACACGTCGAAGCGGACCGCGACCAGATCGGATCCGCTGATTTCGGGATTGACCTGCGCGGGGGTCAGGCCGGCCAGCGCGGACACCGGCACGAACGTATAGCCCATTGCGCGCAGCCGGTCGATCAGGATCGGCAGCGCCTGCACCGTCTCGGATCGATCGCCGCCGCTGTCGTGGAGCAGGATGATGTTGCCCGTCTTGCGCTTGCCTGGCTCGTCGTCGGCCGTGCCATTCTCCTGCGGATCGAAATCCTGCACCAGCCGGATCGTATTATCGATGATCGCCTGCACGCCCGGCCGCTGCCAATCCTCGCTGTCGATATGCAGCCCGATGATCGCATAGCCCGAATTCTGCGCGAGCAGCGCAGGCTCGAGCTCGTCGCTCGTGGTCGGCTCGGCGTCGCCGAAATAGGGCGCGCGGAACAGCCGCATCGACCGGCCGGTATAGGCCTCCACCAGCCGCTGCGTGGCGTTGATCTCGATATGCGCACCGCGTTGCGAGACGAGCGCGAGATTGGGGTGCGTGTAGCTGTGATTGCCGATCTCGCTGCCCTGCGAAAGGATGCGCTTGAGGAGCAGCGGGTGCGCCAGCGCATTCTCGCCGATCACGAAGAAGGTTGCGGGAACGCCCTTCGCCTTAAGGATGTCGAGGATCTTGGGGGTCCATTGCCCGTCGGGGCCGTCGTCGAACGTGAGCGCGAGCTGCTTGGGTTTGTAGCCGGTGCGTGTGACCACGAACGGGGTCGGATAGCTTTCGAAATGCTCATCGCGGATCAGCCCCCGTTTATCGGCCGTGACGGTGCGCATGCCCGTGGTGGGCGTATCGGTGATGCGCAGGATCTCGCCATCGCCCTGGACGTCGTTCTTGCCGATCGAATTGAGCACGCCGAATACGGGCGGGGTCGTGCCCAGCTTGATTGCCTTGAAATCCTTCCAGACCCCCGGATCCTCGCTGCCGAGCCGCCACAGCGCGATGCCCGACGCGTTCGAGATGCGCACCGCGCGCAGCTGGTTCCATACGCTCGCCGCGTCGAGCTGCCAGACATGGCGCAGCTTGCCATCGTCGTCCTTGTAATCGAACGTCGCATTGCCGCTCGCCGGGTCGAAGCGCGTCACGGCATTATTGTCGTGCGCGAACAGCCAGGCTTCCTGCATGGTCAGGATGTCGGCGTTGGTGCTGCCGTCGGGCCAGTCATAGGCGTAGCTCGCGACCGCCACGATCGCCTTGTCGGCGGGGACCTGCGCCAATGCCGATCGCAGATGCTGGACGAACCAGGGCTGCGAGGCGATCGGGCCCGCCTCGCCACCGGCATAATGTTCGTCATAATCCATCAGGAAGAGCTTGTCGGCGACGCGCGCGAAGGCGCGGAGGTTCCAATCCTCATTGTCGACCGGCACCGCGACCGTGACCAGGCGCGGCGAGAAGCGGCGATTGGCCTCGTCGATGAAGCTTTGATAGGCGCGCAGCGAATAAGCGGGCAGGTCTTCGAAATCGAGCACCACGCCATAAGCATGCTGCGCATCGAGCTGCGCCTGGATCTGACCGAGCAGTTTCTCGCGCGCCGCCTTGTCCAGCAGCAGGCGGCCCATATTCTCGCCGTCCCACTGGCCGTTTCGGATATTCTGCACCACCGGCAGGATCGACGGACGGTGCGCCGACGCCGCCAATATCGCGTGCAGCGGGCGGTCGGCGAACCATTGGAAATCGTGGTCGGGCCCAACCACGCTGCCGAGCGCGGGTGCCAGCCAGTCGAGATCGTTGATATGGCGGATCAGGCTGACCCGGCTGCCGTCGTCCCAGGGAACATAGAAGCCGACCACGACCTGGTTGACGGGCACCACCTTGCGGTTGGCGCCCGGCAGCCACGACGTCAGCGCGCGCGCCTGACGGCGGACGGTACGGCCGAGATGGCCGACCTGGCTCGGCAATGTGCGCGGTTGCTGACGCTCGATCCCGAGCTTGAGCGGATCGGGGGCGGGGATGTTGAGGATGGTCGCGCCGAACCCGAAGGCGACGCCCACCAGCACGATGATCAGGCCGAGCAGGATGCGCTTGGACCAGCGGCGTCGTCGGCCGCTCGGATCGTAAAAGACCGGCGCTTCCATGCCCTGACCCGACACCCTTTCCTTGCGTTCGCCTTAAGACGAAAGCGGGCGCCGATTGCCGCACTTACCCCGTCAGCGCAAGCGCGCCTGCATTCCCTATGCGACTTAGACCGCTTATTGTTCCGAAAGCGAGAAGATGCGCGGGGCCTCGGTCCACTTGGCGTCGGGATCGGCCCAGGGCAATGGCCGCTGGACCCTGTTCATCTGCGTTTCCCAGGCGACGACCGCGGGGTTGGCGCGATCGGCCGCCGCCTTGCGGGCGGCGTCGAAGCGCTCGTCCGTCTCCATTACCATCACCAGCCTGGTTCCGGTGCGGTAGATATCCATCGCGGTTATGCCCGCGTCGTGAATGCTGGCGATCACCGCGCGGGGAACCGCGCCCGCCGCATGCCAGGCTTCATAACGCGCGATCGCGTCGGCTTCGTCGAGCAGGTCGAGCAGCAGGATATGGCGTGCCATGGTGCCTCCTAATTGACCCAGCCGCCGTCGATCACGTGGATCGCACCCGTGGTGAAAGCGGATTCGTCGCTGGCGAGATAGAGCGCCAGCTGCGCGATCTCTTCCGCTTTGCCGAGCCGGCCCATCGGCTGGCGCGCGATGAAGGTCCGGCGCGCTTGCTCATAGTCGCCCGTATCGTGCAGCCTTTGCTGGAGCGAGGGCGTGTCGATCGTGCCTGGGCAGATCGCGTTGCAGCGTATGCCCTGCCCGACGAAATCCGCCGCCACGGATTTTGTCAGCCCGATCACGCCAGCCTTGGTCGCGCCATATGCGAAGCGGTTGGGAATGCCCTTCACCGAGCTCGCGATCGACGACATGTTGACGATCGATCCGCCGCCCTTGGCAAGCATCGCCGGCAGCACCGCGCGGATCGTGCGGTACATGGCCGTCATGTTCACGGCGAGCGAGCCAGCCCATGCCGCCTCGTCGCAATCGAGGATCGTGCCCGAATGAACATAGCCGACCACGTTGAACAATATGTCCACCGGCCCGATTTCGTCGGCCAGCGCGAGGATTGCCTTGGGATCGGTGACGTCGAGCCCATGCTGCTCGCAGCCGGTCAGGTTCTCGAGCAGGCGCGGCACGCGATCGGTTGCGATCACGCGCGCGCCTTCGGCGGCGAACAACGCGGCCGAAGCATGGCCGATGCCCTGTCCCGCACCCGTCACCAGCGCTGTCTTGCCCGTGAGCCGTGCACTCATATCGTCATGTCCTCCTTGGCCAGTGCGGCCCACATTGTTTCAGGTATTTCGGCTGCAGCGCGCGCGACCAGATCGCGCACCTCGCCCGGATTGGCGACGCCCGCGATCACGGTTGCGACGCGCGGGTCGCGCAAGGGGAATTGCAGCGCAGCAGCGGGCAGCGCCACGCCGAAGCGCGTGCACAGCGTCGCCAGCCGTTGCGCCCGCGCGATGGTTTCGGCGGGAGCCTGCGCATAATCGTAACGGAGCCGCGCAACGTCGCTCAGATCGTCGCGCGCGAGGATGCCGCTATTATAGGGCCCACCGATGATCAGCCGGATGCCGCGTCGGTCGCACAGCGGGATCAGCACCTCCGCGGCACTGCGGTCGAGCAGCGTGTAGCGGCCGGCGAGCAGGATCACATCGAGTTCGACACGCTCGATCAGCTCCAGGCAGATCGCGATCTCGTTGACCCCGATCCCGATCGCACCGATCGCGCCCGCATCCTTGAGGTCGCGCATCGCGCGATAGCCGCCGTCGAGAAAAGTGGCGAGATGATGATCGTGCGCGGCGCCGTGCGTCAGCCGGCCGAGATCATGCGCGAGCAGGATATCGACGCGGTCGCGCTTCAGCCGGCCCAGGCTGGAGTCATGGGATCGACGGATACCATCGGCGCTGTAATCGAAGCAGGGCTCATACGGATCCGCATCAACGAACCCGTGGCGGACACCGTGCGCCGTGGTCGGTTCGAGCAGGCGCCCGACCTTGGTGGAGAGCCGCACCGGCGCATTGCCCAGCGCCTCGCCCAGCCGCCGCTCGGCGAGGCCGAAGCCATAATGCGGCGCGGTGTCGAAGTAAGTGATGCCCGCATCCAGCGCGGCCCGGATAGTCGCATACGCCTCCGCGTCGGACACGGACGCATAGAGATTGCCGATCGCGGCGGTGCCTATCCCAAGCGGCGGAAGCGTATTCATGCGGCATTGGTCACTGTGCGAAGCGGTCGCGCAGATGCGAAGCCGCAAACAGTGCGACGACGGCGAAGCACCCCGCGGGCACCAGCATCGCGGTCGCGATCGAATGCGTCGTGTCCGATATCAGCCCCATCAGCGCGGTGAAGGCCGCGCCGCCGATAATCGCCATCACGATCATCGCCGCGCCGCTCTTGGTGAGCGGCCCCAGTCCGCGCAGCGTGAGCACGAAGATCGTCGGGAACATGATCGACATGAAGAAGCTGGTCGCGACCAGCGCCGCAACGCCCACGGGGCCGCCGACCAATGCGCCGATCAGGCACAGCAGCGCGCCGATCGCGCCATAGCCCACCATCAGCGGCGCGCCGCGCATGCGGGTGAGCAATGCGGTGCCACTGAAGCGGCCCAGGATGAAAAGCACGAGCGAGACGATGACGAGCTTGGCGGCATCGCGCTGGCTCAGATGGGGCAATGCCGATCCGATGTAACGGATGAGGAAGCTCCACACGCCAACCTGCGCGCCGACATAAGCGAATTGCGCGAAGACGCCGAAAAGATAGCGGGGGCGGCGGAGCAGCGCGCCGAAATCGGACAGCGGATGCGCCTCCCGCTCCTCGGTCGCGACTGCGGGAAAGCGCGTCCGGGCGAGCAGGAATGCCCAGAACAGCACGACCAGCGCGATGATGCTGTACGGCACCAGCACGTTTTGCACGGCGCCAGGCCCTTCACCTTGCGTGGCGGGCAGGATCAGGAAGGTACCCATCGCCAGGCCCGTGATCGAGCCGAGCGGATTGAACGCCTGCGCGAAATTGAGCCGCCGCTCGGCATGCTCAGGCCGGCCGAGGCTCGCGATCATCGGATTGGCCGACGTTTCGAGGAAAGCCAAACCGCTCGCGATGACGAACAAGGCGAGGAGGAAGAGGGGATAGCTGATCGCGAGCGCCGCCGGCCAGAACAGCACCGCTCCCGAAGCGAACAGGCCGAGGCCCGTGATCACCGCCGCCTTGTAGCCGAAGCGGACCATCGTCAGCGATGCGGGGATCGCGAAGCAGAAATAGCCCAGATAGAATGCCGACTGCACCAGCCCCGACTGAAGGTCGCTGAGACGGAAGACGTTGCGGAAATGGGGAATGAGGATGTCGTTCAGGTTATTGGCCACGCCCCATAGGAAAAAAAGCCCGGTAACGAGTATCAAAGCCCGTCGGCTTGTCGCGCGCTCAGTCATAGTGTCCCTCCGCTTCGTGCCGGCCATCTCCGCGACCTGCGCAACAACGATAACGTGCCGCGCGCATTTGTGAAATATAAAAACCATTTTCATTGATGCATTGACAGCATATGCCTTCCCCGCAAACGTCAGGAAGGGACGAGGGATGATCGGATTGACGCGGCGGGTCCTGCTTGGTGCGGGTTCGGCCTTGATGCTGACGCCAGTCGCCGCACGCGCGGCGGAGCTGATGGAGGCACAGGAGCATGTGCCACTCTGGCCAGGCAAGATACCCGGCGATATCGGATCGGTCATCACTCGGCGAATCGAGAGCCGATCGGCGAACGAGGCGCATCCCGACCGCTGGATCTATGGCGTTTCCCATCCCGAGCTGATCGCCTTCCGGCCGCAACAGCCCAATGGCGCGGCGGTTTTGTGCATTCCCGGCGGGAGCTACCAATTCCTCGCCTTCGATAATGAGGGCGTCGAGCAGGCGCGCTGGCTCAACGCGCGTGGGGTGACCGCGTTCGTGCTGATGTACCGGCTGCCCGCCGAAGGCTGGGCACATCGCGCGGATGTCCCGCTCCAGGATGCGCAGCGCGCGATACGCGTCATCCGCCGCGACGCGGCGAAATATGGGATCGATCCAAAGCGCGTCGCGGCGCTTGGCTTCTCGGCGGGTGGCCATTTGTGCGGATCGCTCGCGACGCGCCATGCCGAGCAAACCTATGCCCCGGCCGATGCCGCCGACCAATTATCGGCGCGGCCGGATATTGCCGGCCTGATCTATCCGGTAGTCACATTGGCCGGTCCAGCCACGCACGGCGGCTCGCGCGACAACCTGCTTGGCAAGGATGCGCCCGAGGCGCTCAGGCGCAGCCATTCGGTCGATCAGCGCGTGGATGCCGCGACGCCGCCGCTCTTCCTGGTCCATGCCGAGGATGATGGAACGGTGCCGGTGGTCAACAGCATCGACCTTTGTCGCGCGATGCTCGACCAGAAACGGCCGGCGGAAATGCACCTGTTCGATGAAGGCGGCCATGGTTTCGGCGCGCGCATGCCCGCTGCGATGCCCGCCGCCGAATGGCCGCGCCTGTTCGCCCGTTTTGCCGCGCGCAAGGGAGTCTTTCCGGCGGACGCAGGATGATCGCGCTGCTGCTGGGTCTCGCCGCCGCGGCTGCGGAGCCGCCGCGTTACCAGAGTTCGCCGGCGCGGCGGACGTTCACCGATAGCCGCACCTACGGGAAACTGGAGGGCGATTATTACGCCATGCTCTGGTCGGCGATGAAGCAGGATTTCGGCGAGAAGTATTTGTATGCCGACGCTGACAAGGCGCTGCCGCCGCCAGATCGGCACGAGAAGCGGGTTATCTTCATCGGCGATTCGATCACGGACCTGTGGGACCTCGCGCGCTATTTTCCGGGGAAACCTTACGTCAACCGCGGCATCGGCGGACAAGTGACCGCACAGATGGTGCTGCGGTTCCAACAGGACGTGGTCGCGCTCAAGCCCGCCGCAGTCGTGATCCTGGCGGGCATCAACGACCTCCACGGTGCACTTCAGCGCGAGAGTGATGAGGGGATCGAGGCCAATTGGCAGGCAATGGCCGACATGGCCAGCGCGCACCATATCAAAGTGGTCTTCGGCTCGATCACGCCGGTCAATAATTATTCCGACACTGCGCGCACCATGCTGGTCGACCGCGACCCCAAACGCATCCGCGCCTTGAATGCCTGGCTCGCAGCCTTCTGTAAAAAACGAGGCTTCCAATATGCCGATTACTACAGGCTATTGGCGGATAGCGACGGACTGTTGCGCGCGGACCTCACCCGCGATGGGTTGCATCCGCAGTCTGTTGGCTACGGGCTGATGGCGCCGGTCGCAGAGGCCGCAATCGCGCGCGCGCTCGGCAGGCGCTGAGGCTCGGCCCGCGGAGGCCTAGCCGCTTCACAAACTGGATGTCCGCTCCACGCAAGATGAGACCGGCTCGCTTCGTCGCATTCGTCATACTTATGCATTTGCACGCTTGAATACGATTTTTATCAGTGCTAAATACTCGGCATGGAACGACCGCCATTAGAGGGTCGGCGAAGGGGGATAATGATGAAGGGTTTCAGGGTGAGCGGGATTCATGGCCGCATGCGGCTGGGTGCTTCGAGTGCCGCTATGGCAATGATTCTCGCGGCACCGGCTTGGGCGCAGAATGCCGCGGGCAATACTGCACCGGCTGCCACGACCGGGGGCGCGGGCCAAGTCGCGAGCGACGCGACCGGCGATCAGCCGCTCTCGACTCAGGCTGTTGGCGAGGTCGTCGTCACCGGGATCCGTGCCTCGGTTCAGAGCGCGACGCAGCGCAAGCGCAATGCCGAGCAGGTGGTTGACTCGATCACCGCACAGGACATTGGCGCGCTCCCTGACCGCTCGGTGTCAGAAGCTCTGCAGCGCATCGCGGGCGTGACGCTCCAGCGAACCAACGACAATCGCGATCCGGCACGCCTTACCTCCGAAGGCGGCGGCGTATTCATCCGTGGCCTGTCCTGGGTCCGTTCGGAGTTGAACGGCCGCGACGTCTTCTCCGCGAACAATGGTCGCGCGCTCAGCTTCGAAGATGTGTCCGCGGACCTGCTCGCGGGCGTCGATGTCTACAAGAATCCGTCGGCCGAGCTGGTCGAGGGCGGTATCGGCGGCATCGTCAACCTGCGCACGCGCAAGCCCTTCGACGCGCCCGGTCATGTCATCGCCTTTTCCGGCGACGCCAATTACGCCGATCTGCGCAAGAAGACGTTCTTCTCTGGTAACGCGCTGGTCAGCGACCGCTGGTCAACCGGTATCGGCGAGATCGGCGTGCTCCTGTCTTACAGTCTCAGCAATAGCGGCAACCGCACCGACCAATTGTCGGACGGTCGCTTCGATCGCGCGACGCTGACGAAGCCGCAGGATGGTCTGGCCGCGGGCACGACTGTCTATTTGCCGGCCGGCATGGGCTTCCGCCAGATCGATTGGCAGCAGCGCCGTACCGCATTCGACGGTTCGATTCAGTGGAAGCCGGCCGACAATCTGGAGATCACGGCCGAGGCGCTGCTCAGCAAGGCGACGCCGCACGACCTGGAATTCGCGATGGGCGACTACAATACGCCCGAAGCGGACAATTCGACCTACAAGTTCGGGCCGGATCATCAGCTTGAATCGGGCGTGATCCAGAACCGCTTCCTCAATCCGGATACGCGCTACGGGCACCAGACCAACAAGACCAAGGATTTCTCCGGCAACCTCAGGTGGACGCCGACCGATCACTGGGCGTTCGGCGCGGACGTCCAATATGTGAAGTCGAGCGCGCAGGTGGTCAGCATGACCGCGTTCGACCAGACGCCGACCACCGCCACCTTCGATTTCGACCTGAGCGGCGACACGCCGAAGATGGTGATCACGCCGACTGGCGGCTCCACGAGCTGGGCCCAGCAAAGTGATTATTATTGGGCCGCGGCGATGGACCATATTGAGGACAATGACGCGCACGAATGGGCCTACAAGGCCGACGCCGAATATACGTTCGACGATGGCAGCTTCCTCAAGTCGTTCCGGCTCGGCGTGCGCGGCACGGACCGCGAGGCCATCACGCGCCAGACCGGCTACAATTGGGCGCTGCTTTCGGAGCAATATTGGGGCGCGACCGGCCATCCCGTCTATCTGAATCAGACCGGCTTCGACGCTACGCACCAAAACTCCGGTCTGCCCGCGCAATCGGAGCTTTTCAATTACAAGAACTTCTTCCGCGGCAACGTGCAGGCGGGCGGCTCCTGGTGGTTCCCCAGCGCCGCGCTCGTCAGCAACGGCATCCAGAACGCCTATAGCTATCTGAAAAACACCGAATCCGGTGGCTGGGGCTGGGTACCGCTCAGCGGCGATTATTCGCAGGCGGCGCCCGCGGCGGACAATGTCAGCGGTGGCATCAATGATCAGACGGAGAAAACGAAGGCGGCCTACGCCTTGCTGCGCTTCGGCGAGGAAGATGGCTTCCTCGGCCATTTCGACGGCAATATCGGTGTGCGCGTGGTCGGCACGAAAACCGATGCTGACGGTTCGGCGATCCGCGTCTCCTCGGTGACCGCGCCGACCTGCACGGTCGGCACGCCGATCCCGACCGGGCCGCGCGCCGGCACCACCATCACCGCGCAGGACTGCGCCCTGATCAGCCAGGCGGTTTCTTTCTCGCAAGGCAATATTGGTGCGCTGACTCAGGCGCAGAAGGGCTCCTACACCGACGTGCTGCCCAGCCTGAACCTGCGCTTCTACCTGCAGGACAATCTGTTCGTGCGTTTCGCGGCGGCCAAGGCGATCGCGCGTCCGACCTTTGCCCAGCTGAATCCCTTCACCACGCTCAGCTTCTCATTCGACTCGCTTACGGGCGTCGCGAGCGGCACCGGGGTCAACGGCAGGCTCACCCCGTTCGTGGGAACGGCGGGCAATCCGGACCTCAAGCCGACGCGTTCGAACCAGTTCGACATGAGCGTGGAATGGTATTTCGGCCGGTCGAACAGCCTGACCCTCGCCGGCTTCTATAAAGATATTCACGACTATATCTTCGCGGGAGTCGGATCGCAGACCTATACGAGCAACGGCCAGACCCTGACATTCGACGTGACGCGTCAGCAGAACGGCGCGCACGGCACGATCAAGGGCTTTGAGCTCGCTTACACCCAGTTTTTCGACATGTTGCCCGGCGCGCTGAGCGGCCTCGGTTTTCAGGGCAATTTCACCTACGTCGACAGCTCTGGCGGCAAGAATACCGCGGTGAACGTCTTCGACGCGACGCAGGTGACCAATGCCGGCTCATCGCTGCCGCTCGAGGGCCTGTCGAAGACATCGTACAATGCGGCGGTGATCTACGAGAAATATGGGATATCGGCGCGCGTCGCTTACAATTGGCGCTCGCACTATCTGCTCACGACGTCCGCAGCCAACATCAACTTCCCGGTATGGTCGGAAGCCTATGGACAGATGGACGCGTCGGTCCTCTATTCGCTCAACAAGCATCTGAAGGTCGGCGTCCAGGCGACCAATCTGCTTAATTCGCGGACATTCCTCGACGTCGGCGACGCGAACCTGAAGCCGCGTTACAGCTGGACCGACACCGATCGGAAGTTTGCCTTTTTGATACGCGGCGTGTTTTAATCATCTTCGCGGGCGTCGCCGGGTATCCGGCGACGCCGATCCTGCAGCGGTAATTGGCGCAGAGCATGTCGATGGGAGCAGCGCCGATCAGGAAGGTCGTCATCGCAGGCGGCGGCACCGCCGGGTGGATGGCGGCGGCCTTGCTGGCACGTTTCCTGCCGCGGCCGCACGCGGAGATTTGTCTCATCGAATCGGATGAGATCGGCACGATCGGCGTCGGCGAGGCAACGGTTCCGCTGATGCAGCAATTCAACGCTGTGCTGGGGATCGATGAGAGGGATTTCGTCGCCAGCACCAACGGCACGTTCAAGCTGGGTATTGAATTCCGGGATTGGGGCGAGGCCGGTAACGTCCACTTCCACGGCTTCGGCGACTATGGCGATTCCATCCAAGGCATCTCGCCGCACCATCATTGGCTGAAGTTGCATGGCCTCGGCGATCCGTCGCCGATCGAGGATTGGTCGATGCCCTATGCCGCCGCGCGGCGCGATCGTTTCGCGCCGCCCGAGGCGGTGCAGCGGCGCGGCGAGGAGGCGGCGTCGTACAAATATGCCTATCATTTCGACAGCAGTCTCTATGCCCGCTACCTGCGCAACCATGCCGAGGCGAAGGGCGTCGTTCGTCACGAAGGCCGCATCGGTGAGGTGGAGCTCGACTCCGACAGCGGCTGTGTCGCCGCCCTGAAGCTTGCGGACGGGCGCCGTTTCGAGGGCGACCTGTTCATCGACTGCACGGGTTTCGCCGCGCTTCTGATCGGCGAAGCGCTGGGCGTCCGCTACATCGATTGGTCGGCGCTTTTGCCGTGCGACCGCGCGGTCGTGGCGGCGAGCGCGAGGCTCGATCCGCTTACCCCTTACACTCGCTCCACAGCGCGATCTTCGGGCTGGCAATGGCGTATTCCGCTGCAGCATCGCACTGGGAATGGCCACGTCTATTCAAGCGCTTTCACATCCGACGACGAGGCTCTGGCGCTGCTGCTTGCCAATCTTGACGGCGCGCCACTGGGCGAGCCCCGGCTGCTGCGTTTCACGACTGGGCACCGCGCCAAATTTTGGCACAAGAACGTGGTCGCGCTGGGCCTTGCCGCAGGGTTCATGGAGCCGCTGGAATCGTCCAGCATCCAGATCATCCAGACCGGGTTGGCGCGGCTTGTCGAACTGATGCCCGACATGGCGTTCGATCCCGTTATCGCGGAGGAATATAATCGCGTTACCGCCAACGAATATGCGCGGATCCGGGACTTCCTGGTGCTCCATTATTGCCGCAGCCGCCGGCCGGAACCAATGTGGACATATTGCAGAATGATGGCGATCCCGGACGAACTCGCACATAAGATCGAAGTGTGGGAGGCGTGCGGGCGTGTCGCCCTGCTTTCCGAGGAATCCTATCAGGAGCCGAGCTGGGTTTCGATCTTCCTGGGTAACAAGATCATGCCGCGCCGCTACGATCCGATCGTCGACCAGCTTTCGGTCGAGCATCTGCGCGGCGGCATGAATCAGCGTCGCGCGGCGATCGCTCATCTCGCCGAGCGCATGCCCTCGCATACGCGGTTCGTCGGCGGCGCATGCCTTGCGCCGGTGCCGGCATGAACAATCCCAAGGCGCTCAAATCGATCGTGATCGCGGGCGGTGGCAGTGCCGGCTGGATGGCGGCGGCTGCGCTTTCGACAGCGTTCCAGGACACCGACACGCATATCGTCCTGGTCGAATCCGAAGAGATCGGCACCGTGGGAGTAGGGGAGGCGACCATCCCGCCGATCCAGGCCTTCAACCGCATCCTGGGGCTCGACGAAGCCGAGTTCGTGCGTGCGACGCAGGGCACATTCAAGCTCGGCATCGAATTCGTGAACTGGTGGCGCGAGGGGCATCGCTATTTCCATCCCTTCGGCCGCTACGGCGACGATTTCGGGATAACGCCTTTTCATCAGCAATGGCTGCGCGCCCGTTCCCATGGCGACCCGACGCCGCTTTCGGCTTATTCGCTGACCGAAGCGGCGGCGTTCAAGAACCGCTTCGACCGGCCGCCGAACGATCCGCGCTCGGTCTTCTCCACCTATTCTTACGCATATCATTTCGACGCGGGCCTCTACGCCCGCTTCCTACGTGCCCATGCAGAGGCGCGAGGCGTCACCCGGATCGAAGGGAAAATCGCGGACGTCGCAATCGATTCCGAAACCGGCTTTGTACGCGCGCTGACGCTGGAAAATGGAGCGCGGATCGGAGGCGAACTTTTCCTCGATTGCACCGGCTTTCGTGCGCTTCTGATCGGCGAGACGCTGGGCGTCAGCTATGAGGACTGGACGCGCTGGCTGCCATGCGATCGCGCCATCGCCGTGGCCAGCCCGCGATTGGCGAATCTGGTGCCCTATACGCGTTCGGTTGCGCATGGCTCCGGTTGGCAATGGCGCATTCCGCTCCAGCACCGTACGGGGAATGGCCACGTCTATTGCAGCGGTTTCATGGACGATGATGAGGCCGAACGGACGCTGCTCGCCAACCTAGACGAAGCGCCCACCGGTGCGCCGCGGCGGTTGCGCTTTACCACGGGTATGCGGACGCAGGGTTGGGCGAAGAACGTGGTCGCGCTGGGGCTCGCGTCCGGATTTCTCGAGCCGTTGGAGTCGACAAGCCTGCACCTCGTGCAGAGCGGCCTGACCAAGTTGCTGGCCTGGTTCCCGGATCGCGATTTCGATCCTGCCGTCACCGCCGAATATAATCGCCAGGTCGCGCGCGAATATGAAAGCGTGCGCGATTTCCTCGTGCTCCATTACCGTGCCACCGAGCGGGACGATTCGGCTTTCTGGCGCCATTGCCAGGCGATCCCGGCGCCCGACACGCTCGCCGCCAAGGTCGCGATGTTCCACGCCAACGGCCGGCTGATCGAGCGAGAAAAGGACCTGTTCCACGAAGCGAGCTGGCTCGCGGTAATGTTGGGGCAGGGGATTTCACCTGGAGGTTACGACCCGCTCGCCGATGTCGTCGCACCGCATGAGATGCAGGCGGTGCTTGCCGGCATGCGCAACGTGATCGCCCGTACGGCCGACGCCATGCCGGACCACGCCGCGTTCATCGACCGCAACTGTCGGGCCGCAGAGGTCCGCGCCACCTGAAAGGAGCTGCTGATGATCAGAAACTTGCTCTTCGCCGCCGCACTTGCCGCAGGCGCGCCGTCCGCATGGGCGCAGGACGTGATTGGTGGCGATGCCACGGCGGGTCTGGTTTCCCGCACCTCCAAGGCGGAAGTGCATCTCATTGCCGATCCGACGCTCAACGATGGCCGGCTGGTACTCAAGATCGTGGTGCTCAACCTGAGCGGTACGGCCCAGCCATTCGGGCCGGATGCGGTGCAGGTATCGGCGGGCGCCACGCCGATAGCCCTTGCCTCGCGCGCCGCGTTGCTCGCCGAACTTTCCGGCGCGGACAAAGCGGGCGAGGAGACCGCGCATGCGCATGCTGCCGCGGCCCTGCCGGTGACCACGTCCGGTCAGACGGATGTCACGAGCTTTACGGGTGGGATGGCGGCGGGCGCTGGCGGCGTTCCCAACGCCTCGCTGGATCGTGCCCAGCGCCGCGCCAACCCAAGGGCCGCAGCCGCGCTCGATGCCGTGCTGCTAAAGTCGATGACCATTGCGGCCAACAATGCGGACGGCGGTCAGGTGCTGACGGAGCGGCTCAAGCGTTCCAGGACGCCCGAGGTGACGGTGGCGGTCGCCTTTGCGGGAGAGGCGCATCGCTTTGCAGTGAAGGTCCCGCGCTGAACAGCCGGATTGCGGGAAGACTGGCCGCGCCTGTATCACCTGCGCAGGCGCCAAAGCGCATAAGGGGGGACTTGATGAGCGATATCGCAGGGAATGACGATGACCGGCGCTATAAGGCGCCGGCGCTCGAAAAGGGCTTGGACATCCTTGAACTGCTCGCGACGACATCGTCCCCGATGACGCTAACCGCGATCGTCAATGAGCTCGGCCGCTCGCACGGCGAATTGTTCCGCATGGTCCAGGTGCTCGAATTCCGCGGCTATATCGAGCAGGATCCCACCGCCGACGGCTATTTGCTGACCGACCGGCTTTTCTCGCTGGGCATCCAGCGCCCCAAGACGCACAGCCTGATCGAGGTCGCGCTGCCGGTGATGCGCCACCTCGCCCAGAATCTCGACCAATCTTGCCATCTTGCGCTGCATTCGATGGGGGACATGGTCGTGGTGGCGCGAATGGAATCGAGCGAGCAGCTCGGTTTCTCGGTTCGCGTGGGCTATCGCCGACCGCTCGTGAAATCCGCCTCGGGTGCGGTTCTCTATGCCTTCCAGCCGGGGGATGTCCGGCGCCGCTGGGAGCAGATGCTCAGTCCGCCGTTGGACGAGAAAGCGCTCGCGGCCTGGCGCGCGCATGCCGATGAAATCCGCCAGCGCGAGGTCGAGTTGACCCCGAGCCAGTTCGTGGCGGGCGTGACCGACATTTCCGCACCAGTGATGCGCGGCGGCGTCGCCGCGGCCGCGCTGACCGTACCTTATCTCGAAAAACTGGGACCGCAGATTTCCAAGGAGGAAGCGGCACTACACGTGTGCCAGGCGGCGCTCACCATCGCGGACAAGCTGATCGAAAGCGACAGCCGGATTTAGAGCGATTTCGAGGCGGAGCTTATCATCTCCGCGCAACGCGGCAGGCTCCATTGTGGAGCAACTCCGAAATCGATGCGCTTGCTATCGCTACCATTGACACATATGAAAACTCCTCTCACCAGCAAACAAAATATGCTGTAAGAGACCGAAAAGCGGGGCGGCAATTGCCCCAGGGGAGAGTCAAGTGGGCGAAGCGCATGGCGCAGGAGAGGTGCGCGCGTGACCAGGATCACCGGCGTAAGGGTTTTCGACCTGCGCTTTCCGACCGCGCTCGCGCTCGACGGATCGGACGCGATGAACCCCGATCCCGATTATTCGGCGGCCTATTGCATCCTCGATACGGATAGCGGTCTGGAAGGCCACGGCCTGACCTTCACGATCGGCCGCGGCAACGATATTTGTTGCGCGGCGATCGAAGCGCTGGCGCCGTTGGTGGAGGGGCTCGACCTGGATTGGGTGCGCGAGGACGGCGCGCGTTTCTGGCGGCACATGACCGGCGATAGCCAGTTGCGCTGGATCGGCCCGGAAAAGGGCGTGATCCATCTCGCCACCGGCGCGATCGTCAATGCGGTATGGGACCTGCTCGCCAAGGAGGTGGGCAAGCCGCTCTGGCGCTATGTCGCCGATATGAGTCCGGCGGAAATCGTGGCGCAGATCGACTTCCGCTACATGACCGACTTCATCACGCGCGAGGAAGCACTTGCGCTGCTTGAGGCACGCGCGCCGGGCAAGGCGGAGCGGATCGCGGCGCTGCGGGAGCGCGGCTATCCCTGCTACACGACCTCGGCGGGCTGGCTCGGCTATTCGGACGAGAAACTGCGCAGATTGTGCGCCGAGGCGGTGGCCGAGGGCTTCCGTCATGTGAAGATCAAGGTCGGCGCCGACGCCGAGGATGATCGTCGCCGGCTGACGATCGTGCGCGAGGTGGTTGGTCCCGACATCAAGGTGATGATCGATGCCAACCAGGTCTGGGAGACGCGGGAGGCGATTGCGCGCGTGCGCGATCTGGCCTTCGCCGATCCGTGGTTCATCGAGGAGCCGACCAGCCCGGACGATATCGAGGGCCATCGCGCGATCCGTGAAGCTGTGGCGCCGATCCAGGTCGCGACCGGCGAGATGTGTCAGAACCGCATCCTGTTCAAGCAGTTCATCAGCCGCGGGGCGATCGACATCGTCCAGCTGGATGCCTGCCGCCTCGGCGGCGTCAACGAAGTGCTGGCGGTTCTGCTGATGGCGGCCAAGGCCGGCCTCGCCGTCTGCCCGCACGCCGGCGGCGTGGGCTTGTGCGAATATGTCCAGCATCTGTCGATGATCGACTATCTGTGCTTCTCGGCGACCACCGAAGGCCGCATCGCCGAATATGTCGACCATATGCACGAGCATTTCGTGCATCCCTGCATCGTCAGGGATGCGGCCTACCAGGCTCCAACCGAACCGGGATTTTCGATCGAGATGAAACCTGCCACGCTGACCCGCTTCCTGCATCCGTCGGCCCGGGCGAGCGCGGCATGAAGGTCGGTCGCCGCGCCTTCATGGCGGGCAGCGCCGCCGTGGCGATGGCCGCGCCCGCGTCCGGCGCGATCAAACCCGACTGGGCTTCACTCGGCGAAGTCTATCAGGCGCCGGATTGGTTCCGCGACGCCAAGTTCGGCATCTGGGCGCATTGGAGCGCGCAGTGCGTGCCCGAATTTGGTGACTGGTACGGACGGCTGATGTATGTCCAGAGCAACCCCGCCTATCAGCACCATCTTGAGCATTACGGCCATCCCGCCGACCATGGCTTCCTCGAGATCGAGGGCGCGTGGAAGGCGGAGGAATGGGATCCCGAAGCGCTGATCGCGCTCTACAAGAAAGCGGGCGCCAAATATTTCATGGCGCTCGCCAGCCATCACGACAATCTCGACACCTGGGCGAGCAGCCATCATGCGTGGAACACGACGCGGGTCGGGCCCAAGCGCGACATCATCGGCACCTGGGAAAAGGCGGTGCGCGCCGCCGGCCTGCGCTTCGGCGTGAGCAACCATAGTTCGCATGCCTGGCATTGGTGGCAGACCGCCTATGGCTATGATGCCGAAGGGCCGCGGCAGGGCCAGCGTTACGACGCGTTCAAGCTGCGCAAGGCCGATGGCAAGGGTACCTGGTGGGAGGGGCTCGACCCGCAGGAACTTTATACCGGCGCCTGGTATCCGGCGCCTGATGGCATCACCTCGATCAAGGCGATGGATGCCTGGCATGACGCGCATGACCGCCAGTGGCTGGAGGATAGCCCGCCCGCGCCCGCGGGCTTCGTCGCCAACTGGCTCGCGCGCCAGAATGAACTGGTCGACAAATATCGGCCCGATCTCGTTTATCTCGACGATACCGGCATTCCGTTCGGCGAGACCGGCCTTGCCGCGGTCGCGCATTATTACGACCGGTCGAAGGAATGGCATGGCAAGATCGACGTCGCCATCACGGGCAAGAAGCTGACCGACGTTCAGCGCCGCGCGGTGATGGAGGATATCGAGCGCGGCTATAGCGACCATTTGCGTGCGGAGCCGTGGCAGACCTGCACCTGCATCGGCGACTGGCATTATAACCGCCAGCGCTTCCTCGATAAGAGCTACGTGCCCGTGGTCCAGGTGATCCAGCGGCTGTGCGACGTCGTTTCCAAGAACGGCAACCTGCTGCTCTCGATCCCGGTGCGCGGCAACGGCACGATCGACAGCGAGGAGGAGAAGATCGTCGCGGGCATCACCGCCTGGATGGACGTGAATGGCGAGGCGATCCACGGCTCGCGGCCCTGGCGCATCTATGGCGAAGGGCCGACCAAGCTTGGCGACGGCATGTTCGGCGAAGCCAAGTTCAACGGCTTCCAGCCCGAGGACGTGCGCTTCACGGTCAAGGACGGCGTGCTGCATATGGCAATGCTGCAATGGCCGGCAGGGCCGGTGCGCGTGCCGTCGCTCGGTTCGGGCGCGCTCAAGGGCGCGAGGATCGCGCGGGCGATCTTGCAAGGGGGCGGCCCGGTCGAGGTCCGGCAGGAATCCGATGCGGCGCTATTCACCTTGCCGCCGGCCCAGCCTGGCCAGATCGTGCCGGTGCTGCGGCTGGAAGGGGCGGGCCTGGTCTAAAAGGCTGGCCCCGCAGTGGTCGGGACGGGGGCAGGTGAGTCACTGCCAGCTACCCTCCGGCGATCCTGTTGCATGGCGAAACAAGCTGAAGCGTAGTGGAACGTGCCGGGGCAACGGACAAATGCCGGCGAATTGTGGTCGCGCAGCCGCGCTCCTGCCGGCCGAAGGCTGCCAGGAGTGTTAGGCCCCGCCCTAAGAGCGGCAGCTAAAGTGACATCGCCGCGTCGAAGCCGCCATTCCGCTTACGGCCCGTTCCAGTCACGACTGCTTTACGCCCTAGAACAGGTCATCTGCGCCCCTGGAGCGCGCGCTACCAGTCGCGACGATCGAATTTGATCGCGATGGGGCGACCCAGCGCTGCGGCAGAGCTCCCCACAGCAAAAGTGTAGGAGCCAGCCCGCAAATGCCAGCGTCCGTCCTTCCAGTCTGCGAGGATGCGAGGATCAAGGGCAATCTGTATTTCGCGGCGATCACCGGGCTGAAGGTCGGCCCGAACAAAGCCAGCGAGCCGCAGCGTCGGGCCGGCGGGCGTGGCGACCAGATAGACCTGGCCGACATCCGCACCCGCCAATTTCCCGCTATTTTCGATTGAGAACCGTGCGACGGGCGTAAGCCCGCTGGTGATGGTGAGCGGACCATGGCGAAAACTGGTGTAGCTCAGCCCGAAGCCGAACGGGAAAAGCGGTGTTGCGCCTCGGCGCACGAACCAGCGATAGCCGACATCGGCGCCCTCGATATTATAATCGATGTCGAGCGTCTGTCCGGGCAGGCCCTTGCCCATGAAATCGGGTTCGACCGTGCGGCTGCCTGGGAGGTCAGGGCGGGGTAGCTGTTCGACCGAAGCGGGAAAGGTGATCGGCAGGCGCCCTGATGGATTGACGTCGCCGAATAGCACGCTGGCGATGGCCTCGCCCCCGCGGACGCCAGGATACCAAGCTTCGATCACCGCCGCGGTCTTGTCGAGCCATGGCATCAGCACCGGTCCTCCGGTTTCGAGAACGACGATCGTATTTGGATTGGCGGCGGCGACCGCAGCTATCAACGCGTCCTGTCCGTCAGGGAGCGACAGGTCCGGCGCATCCAGCCCCTCCGTCATCCATTGGGTGGCGAAGACGATCGCGACGTCGGATCGGCGGGCGGCGGCCACAGCATCGGCAATATAGCGGCCGTTGCGGAACAGGACTTGCGCCTGCGGCGCACGCGCGATGATAGCCTTGAGCGGGGACGACGGCTGATAGGATTGCGCCAGCAGCGCAGCGAACGGCCCGCTGATCGTCGGGATTGCGACTGCTGGACCGCCTTCTCCCTGGGTTTGTGAAGAGCCACCGCCCGACAGGACTCCGCTGTCGGCATAGCCACCGATCACGACGATCCGCCGGACAGATTTCGTCAGTGGCAGCGCGCCATCACGGTTGCGCAGCAGCACGATGCCCTGCTCCGCTACCGCCTGCGCGACGCGGGCGCCGGCAGCAAAGTCGATCGGCATCTTTGCAGGCGGATCGCGATCGACCCCGACCGCGAAGATCGTCCGCAATATGCGGCGATTCATATCCGTCAGGCGTGCGCGATAATGCGGATCGCGCCGTGCCGCGGCGGCGAGCTCATCGCCGAAATAGAGCTTGTCGTCCAGCTGCGAGCCCGACTGCTGGTCCAGTCCGTCGAGCGCAAAATCGAGGCCGTGGACAGCGCCCCAGTCCGACATGACAAAGCCCTTATACTTCCAGTCCCGTTTGAGCACCTGATTGAGGAGGTAGGCATTGCCACATGCCGAACGGCCGTTGACGCGGTTGTACGCGCACATCACCGCACCGGGATCGCCCCGCTCGATCGCTATCTGGAAAGCGAGGAGGTCGCTCATGCGCAGCGCGGCGTCGTCGATGACCGCATTATGAAACTGTCGCCCGGTTTCGATCGCGTTGATCGCGAAGTGCTTGACCGTTGAAATGACGTGGCGCGACTGGATGCCCGCGACGGCTGCGCCCACCAGTGTTCCGGAGTGAAGCGGATCTTCCCCGAAATATTCGAAATTGCGTCCGCCGCGGGGGTCTCTCACGAGGTTGACACCGCCCGCGAGCAGAACGTTGAACCCCTTGGCATGGGCTTCGCCACCGATGGTTTCGCCGCCCTTGCGGATCAATTCAGCATTCCAGGTGGCCCCCATTGCCAGGCCTGACGGAAGCGCGGTCGCGCCGTCATGCCGCAGGCCCCCGACATAGGCGACGCCGAGGCTGGCATCGGTTTCAGTCAAGGCGGGGAGGCCGAGCCTCGGCACTCCTTCAACGTAACCCGCGCCCAACGGCGCGGCAGCGGGAATTTTGGTGTCACCGAAGGGCAGTGCCATGATGCCGTGCGTGATTGTCGTACGCTCGGCATCGGTCATTCGACGCTCGACGGCGTTGGCGCGAGCGTCGGCATCGCTTGCGGCCAAGGGCGCGTGCTGCGCTCCGGCGCTGACGCGGGCCGCGGCGACCGCCACGATGACGCAGCCGAAACGGCCGATTGTCCGAACACCCATCATCCGTCTCCCTGATCTTTCCGGGCAGTATCGGGACGGCCAGTCGATAAGAGAAGTAAAGTCTTTGCATAGATCGATCAGCACAGGTTATCGGTCTGCGCAGGGAGAGAGAAAATGGCCCGCACTCCGAGTCTATCGAGCCTGCGCCTTTTCATGCAGGTCGCGCATACGTGCAGTTTCAGCGAGGCCGCACGGCTCGCCAACCTGTCGCAACCCGCCCTCAGTCGCACGATCAAGCTGCTGGAAGAGGATCTCGGTGTCCGGCTGTTCGACCGCAATTCCCGCAACGTGGCGCTCACGGCAGCCGGCAGCGCGCTGCTGCCGACGGTCGAGCGCCTCGCCGGCGATTTCGATCTTGCTTTCCAGGAGCTTGAACAGGCCTTTGCGGGGCAGCGAGGCCGGGTGATCGTCGGCGCGCTGCCGTCCGCGGCAGCACATGTCATGCCCGCTATCATAGCCGGCTTTCGGGAGACACACCCCAATGTGGACATCGTGCTGCGCGATAATCTTTCAGGAGCGCTCTATCAGCAGATGCTCGACCGGCTGATCGATTTCGCATTCACGACACCGCCCGCCGCCGCTGGCGACTTCCAGTTCGACGCATTGATGGATGACGAGTGCGTGCTTGTCGGCCGCGCGGACGATCTTGAGGGGATTGAAGAGCCCGCGCCGTGGTCGGTGTTCTCGGAACGTCCATTCATCGCCATGGAGCCGCGCAGCAGCGTTCGGTTGTTGACCGACGCGGCTTTCGCAAAAGCGGATCTCACGGTCCACGCGCTCTACGATTGCTCGCAACTTGCGACCGTCGGCGGCCTGATTTCGGCGGGTCTGGGTATCACGCTGCTGCCCCGTTCCACGCTGCCGATGCTGACGGCGGGGGAGAAGCTTGCCTGGCGATCGCTCGCGCCGCCGCGGATCGCGCGCACGATTGGCCTTGCTCGCCTCGCGAACCGGTCGCTCTCTCCCGCGGCCGCAGCATTCCTGGCCGCGGTGATCGCGCAGGGCGGTTCATGCGCAAAGCTGATCGATCTATCAGATAACTCTAATTGCTGGATAAATAGCTAGCGGGCATTGTGCTCCCGCAAAAACAACGTGGCGCAGGGAGGGATCATGCTCGCTATCATTGCGGCCGCGACAATTCTGTCTCTGCTCGCGGCCATTCTCTCGAACCGGCTCTCTCCGCTCGCCGCGCTGATCCTGATCCCGATCACAGGCGCACTGGCGGCCGGATTGGGCGCGAACATTCCCACCTTCATCGTCGACGGCATTACGAAGATCGCCCCGGTCGCGGGCATGTTCGTGTTCGCGATTCTCTTCTTTGGTATCATGACCGACGCCGGCCTGCTTGCCCCGATCGTCGGAGCTATTCTCAAGATCGTCGGCGAGCGCCCGTCGCGGATCACCGTCGGTACCGCAGCCTTGGCGCTGCTGATCCACCTCGATGGGTCGGGTGCGGTATGTTTTCTGGTGACGATCCCGGCGCTGCGGCCGCTTTACGATCAATTGGGGATGGACCGTCGGGTGCTGGCGTGCACCGCATCGATGGCGGCCGGAGTGAATTTCCTTCCCTGGACTGGCCCGACCTTGCGCGCGAGCGCGGCGCTCAAGATTCCCGTCGCGGCGATCTTTACGCCCATGATCGCGGTCCAGATTGTCGGCCTGATTTTCGTTTTCGTCGCATCATGGTGGCTGGGTATCCGCGAAGAACGCCGCCTCGGTTATGCTCGCAGAATTGGCGAACCCGGCTCGACCCGGCCTGCGCCCGCCCTCCCCGAAGCGGATTCCACCGTGATCGCGCTGCGCCGGCCCAAGCTTTACACGATCAATCTGGCCATCACGCTGATCGTCATAGCGGTCATGGTCGGGGGACTGATGGAGCCGGTGGTCGTCTTCATGGCCGGCACCGCGGCGGCGTTGCTCATCAACTATCCGTCGGCCGCCGCGCAACGCGAGCGAATCGATGCGCATGCGCGCGCCGCGCTCCTGATGGCAGGCATCCTGTTCGCGGCTGGCGCCTTCACCGGGATCATGACCGGATCGGGGATGATCAAGGCCCTGGCCGACGCGTCAGTTGCGCATGTCCCTGCCGCGATCGGGCCTCGCATCCCAATATTGCTCGGGGCCGTATCGATGCCGCTAAGCCTGCTGTTCGATCCTGACAGTTTCTATTTCGGCGTACTTCCCGTGATCGCGGACATGGGGACGCAATTCGGCGTGGCGCCCGTCCAGGTCGCACAGGCCGCCTTGCTCGGTCAGATGACAACCGGCTTTCCGGTCAGCCCGCTCACGCCCGCGACCTTCCTCGTCGCCGGTCTGAGCGGGATAGAACTCAGCGCGCATCAACGTTTCTCCATACCCTTTCTTTTCGCCACATCGCTGGTGATGACACTCGCCGCGATCCTGTTCGGAATTTTCTCCATATGACCGGTCGGACGGTACGGATCGGCGCCGGCGCGGGCTTTTCGGGAGACAGGATCGAACCTGCGCTCGAACTGGTCGAGCATGGCGCGCTCGATTATCTCAGCTTCGAATGCCTTGCCGAACGCACGATTGCGCTGGCGCAGATGGCGCGGCGCAGCGATCCCGAGGCCGGGTTCGACCCGCTGCTTGCCGATCGCATGCGCGCGGTCCTGCCGGCTGCGCGCGCTCGCGGCGTGCGGATCGTGACCAATATGGGCGCAGCAAATCCAATTGGTGCGGCAAAACTCGTCACGCGCATCGCGCGCGAGCTCGGGCTTGCGGGCCTCAAGACGGCTGCGGTCACCGGGGACGATGTGCTGGACATCGTCCGTGCGGGCGATTTTCCATTGATCGATCGCGTCGGCACCAGCCGCGATCTCGGTGATACGATTTTGTCGGCCAACGCCTATCTCGGCGCAGGCGGAATCGTCGAAGCGCTGGCCGGGGGCGCAGATGTGGTGATCACCGGCCGCGTGGGCGATCCGGCTCTCTTTCTGGGCCCGCTGATTCACGAGTTCGGATGGCGGATGGACGATTGGACCAGGCTGGGACGGGGGACTTTGGTCGGCCATCTGCTCGAATGCGCGGGGCAGATAACCGGCGGATATTTCGCCGATCCCGGCTTCAAGGACGTGCCCGATCTCGTCCGGCTGGGTTTCCCCTTCGCCGACGTCGGCGAAAATGGCGCGGCGGTGCTCGGCAAGGTGCCCGGATCCGGTGGCCGGCTGTCGATCGCGACCTGCAAGGAGCAGCTTCTGTACGAAATCCTCGATCCGGCTGCTTATCTGCAGGCCGATGTCACCGCCGATTTCGGCGCGGTCGCCTTTGCCGATTTGGGCGAGGATCGGGTCGCGGTCAGCGGGGGCGACGGATATTCTCGTCCCGCCACGCTCAAGGTGTCGGTTGGCTATGAAGATGGCTTTTCGGGAGAGGGCCAGATTTCCTACGCCGGTCCGGGCGCGGTCGCCCGCGGTCGGCTTGCGCTCGAAATCGTACGCGGGCGGCTGGCGCTGACCGGCGTTCCTGTCGAAGACCTGCAACTGGACCTGATAGGGTTGGATTCGGTCGATCGCACCGGACGTCCCGCGGGCGGTGAGCCTCGCGAAATACGCGTACGTGTCGCAGGGCGAACCTCGAGCCGCGCGGCTGCGGAGCGGATCGGCGCCGAGGTCGAGGCGCTCTACACCAATGGCCCGTTCGGCGGGGGCGGGGTGACCACGTCGGTCCGCGAGGTGCTCGCCGTCGCGTCCATGCTGATCGATCGTGACTGCGTCGCGCCCGCCGTCCGCTACGAGGTCGCCTGACATGATATTGCGCGACATCGCTCATGTCCGGACGGGCGACAAAGGCGACATCTCGCAGATAGCGGTCTTCGCCTACCGGGAAAGCGATTATCCCTTGCTGGCGCGAGTGCTGACCCCGCGAAGCGTGGCAGACCACCTTGGCGGCCTGCCGGTGCGGTCGGTGCGCCGTTACGATCTGCCGACGCTCGCCGCGCTCAGCTTCGTGCTCGACGGCGCATTGCGGGGCGGCGTGACACGTTCGTTGGCGCTCGACGCCCACGGCAAGACGCTCGGCGCACAATTGCTCGACCTCGTCATCGATCCCTCCTGAAAGGTTCGCCGCTTATGGCTCGCTTGTCGCTCCAGCTTGCCGTTTCGACGATGGCGTTCCTTCTCGCCGCGCCATGTGCTGCGCGGCTCACGCGGATACAGGTTGAGAACACCACACCGGCGCCCGCCATTTCCGGGGCGGTGCCCTACGAGATCGTGCGCGGCCGCTTTTTCGGCGAGCTCGACCCGGCCGACGCCCATAACCGCATCATCACCGATATTGATGGCGCGCCAGTCAACGTGAATGGTCGCGTCGAATATTCCGCGACGTTCGCGATCGCACGACCGATCGATGGGACCAGCGCGAGCGGCGTCTTATTCTACGATGTGCCCAACCGCGGCGCCTGGCCGATCGGCGCCGATGCCCATGGCTATGTGCGCGTGATCAGCGGCTGGCAGGGCGATCTTCCGGCCAGCGCCGATCTGCAGACGGTGAGCGTGCCGGTCGCCCGTCACAAGGACGGCACGCCGTTGACCGGGCCGGTTCTCGTGCGGTTCGTCGACATGGCGGCGGGCGCTACCAGCTTGCCGATCACGGGCAGTATCGGCCGGCCGACGCCTCGTCCGCTGCCGAGCACGCTCGACACGAGCAAGGCGCGCCTCTTCCGCCAGGCCGCCGATGCCGCGCCGGCGCAGGACATCGCGCCGACTGACTGGGCGTTCGCCGATTGCACCGCGGCGCCCTTTCCCGGCAAACCCGATCCTGCGAAACTTTGCCTGCGCGGCGGATTCGACCCGGCCTTTGCCTATACGTTGATCTATGAAGGCAAGGACCCGCTGGTGCTGGGGATCGGTTTCGCCGCGACGCGCGACCTAGTCTCGTACCTGCGCAGCGGCCAGCCGGACGACGCCGGCACGGCCAATCCCGCCGGCCGCATCCGCTGGACCGTGGCGAGCGGAACGTCCCAGTCGGGAAACTTCCTCAAGAGCTTCGTAAATCTTGGCTTCAACGCCGATGAGGCCGGCGGCCGTGTGTTCGATGGGATCAACCCCAATATTGCCGCGCGGCAGGTGCCGCTCAATCTCCGCTTCGCGGTTCCGGGTGGCGCAGCAACATTGTACGAGCCTGGCAGCGAAGGGACGCTGTGGTGGGCACGCTACGATGACAAGATTCGGGGACGCGGCGCCAGCAGCTTGCTTGATCGCTGCACCGAAAGCCGCACCTGCCCGAAAGTAATCGAGACATTCGGGTCGGCTGAATTCTGGGGGCTGAGGATGTCGCCCGGGCTGATCGGCACCGACGGCAAGGCTGACCTACCGCTCCCGGCCGACGTGCGCCGTTATTATTTTCCGAGCGTTACGCATGGGGGATCCTATACTGGCGGCTTTCCGCTGGCTGGGGATCCCGGCCTGGGCAACTGCGGCCTCCCTGGCAATCCCAATCCCTCGCTTGCCAGTCTGCGGGCGGCGCAAGCCAAGCTGATCGCGTGGGTGCGCGACGGCAAAGCACCGCCGCCCAGCCGCTATCCGACGCTGAAGAGTGGAGACCTGGTCGAAGCCAATGCTGCTGCGATGGGATGGCCGGCATGGCCCAGCGCGCCGAAGCCGGATGGCAAACTCAACGCGTTTCTCGATTACGACATGGGCACCGGCTTTCGCTACCGAGACGTGAGCGGTGTGATCACGCGCCAGCCGCCGGCGATCCGCCGGACCATTCTCTCGCGCGTGCCGCGCGTGAATGCGGATGGCAACGAGACCGCCGGCATTGCCTCGGTACAGCTACAGGTGCCGATCGGCACCTATCTCGGCTGGAACGTCCAGACGTCAGGCTATGGAAAAGGCGGGGGCTGCGGCTTCTTCGGGGGGTTTATTCCCTTCGCACGCACCCGCGCTGCGCGGCTGGCGGCGCATGATCCGCGGCCTTCGCTCGAAGAGCGTTATGGGAACCATGCGGGGTTTGTCGCCAGGGTGAAGGCGGCGGTCGCGCGGCAACAAGATGCCGGATGGCTGCTGCCGGATGATGCGGCGGCGCTGGTTGCTCAGGCCGAAGCCAGTCAGGTGCTGATCGACTGATCAGCTATCAGCTGAATGCATCGATCAATCAGAAGATTATATTTCCGTTCTGAAACGGGACGCGGCATCCCAAGGGCAGATAAAAATGCCCGGGCCGGGCGAGGTCGAGAGGATCGGGAATAGTCGTACGGTGACTGTCCCGTCCGGTGATTGCCAGCACCTGGCGATGATACTCCGCCTCTTCTCGGAACCGGTCGACTAGGAAGGGGAGACTGTCGATGACCGCTCGAAAATTTGTTGCCTACCGCGCCCGCTTACTGACCGACTTGTCGGTCGTCGCACTGGCGGCGACATTGGCCACCGCGGCGTCGGGGCAGTCCGCATCTCCGTCAAGCGGGCCGTCGGCATCCGCCACGGCGCAGGCCGCAGCGGCAACGCCCGAGGCTCCCGCCGCGGCGGAGATCGTGATTACCGGCTCCTATCTTGCCAACGTGCGCCAGGAGAATCGCGCTTCGCCGGTGCTGTCGATCGATTCCAAGGCGCTGGACCGCACCGGCGTCGCCTCGATTGGCGATCTCACGCGCTATATTCCGCAGAACGTCGGCAGCACCGGCGGCCTGCAGGATCTTTCCAAGGGTGGGGCGGATACGCGCGACACACGTTCGATCAACCTGCGCGGGCTTGGCGCCGGCGCAACATTGGTCCTGCTAAATGGCCGCCGCGTCGTTCCGCAGGCGGGCGATGACTTCGTCAACGCGAACAGCCTGACCCCCGACATCGCGATTTCGCGGGTTGAGACGGTGCTCGACGGCGCCTCGTCCACTTATGGTGCCGATGCGGTCGCCGGCGTGTTCAACGTCATCACAAATACCCGGTTCGAAGGGGTCAAGATCTCGGCGCAGGGCACCGGCATCGATAAGTCGTCGTCCTACAACGTGCAGGCGATGGTCGGCCTCGGCACCGACCGGCTTCATTCGGTCACAGCGGCGTCCTACCGCTTCGTCGACAATCTGCAGAATGCCGACCGCGCCGTGACGAACTTCTTCAATCCCACCACCACCGGCTACCCCGGGCGCTACATGCTGCTGGGCCGACCGCTCACCGCAGCTGGCGGGCACGTGGTCATCGGCGGCAATGATTATACCGCACTCTACGATGCCAAGGCGAGCGGCGGCACCCTTACCGTGGTCGATCCGAATTGCGGCAAGGCGGGCACCGCCAGCGTCTACACGCCCGCGGCCGGCGCAACATTCGGGCAGGGCACCTGCGCTTTCAACTTCCAGCCGCAGAATCCGATCCGGCCGCGTTCGGAGAGTATCAACCTTCACAACGACACGACCTTCGACATTACGCCCGACCAGACGATATTCGCCGAAATCGGCTATTATCATCAGGATTCGAAACGCTTCGGCGTGCCGTCTTATGCCCAGAATGCCGGTAACGCGACGATGCCGGTCAACAATCCCTTCAACCCGTTCGGCGTTCCGATCGTCTTTTTCGGCCGGGCGATCGGCGCGGAGGGCTTTCCCGGCGGATACGATCACCGCGTAATGCGCGACACGGTCGACCAGCAGCATTATGTGCTGGGCGCGCGCGGCAAGCTGTTCGCGAGCTGGAAATACACCGCGAACCTGTCCTATTCGGCGTCGCACACGATTGCGCGCGACCGCGACACCGACATGAATCTGTTCCAGGCGGCGCTCAACGGCTTCGGCGGGCCCAATTGCAACACGCGGTTCAACGGCGCAGGCGCCGGCGCGGCAGCGGGAACCGGCAGCTGTCTCTATTACAGCCCGCTTGAGGGCGACCTGAGCAAGATGGACCCTTCGCTCATCTACAACCTCCAGTCGGACGTCTATTCCGATTACAAGCGCGAATATTATTTGGCCGAGGGAGTCGTGAACGGCAGGCTCGCCACGATCGCGGGTCATGGGCTGGATGTCGCGTTCGGCGGACAATATCGTAGGGAGACCTCCACCGCCACCTATTCGGACCTGTTGCTGAGCGGCTTCGGGGGCTTCCTTGGCAAGCATCTCAACACCGATTTTCGCCGCACCGTGAAGAGTGGGTTCGTCGAGGCCAATTATGAGGCGATCGACGGGCTCAACATCAACGTGGCCGCGCGCTACGAAGATTATGGCGGTTTTCACACCACCGCGCCCAAAGCAGCAATCAACTGGCGGATACTGCCCCAGATCAGCCTGCGGGGTTCGATCAGCCGGGCTTTCCAGGCGCCGAGCATCGTCAACGGGTCCAATGGCCTGATCTCGACCGGCGTGGTCAATGTGACCGATCCGACCAAGACCCCGGCGGATACGAGCTTCCGTGCGGTCCAGACCTTCGGCAATCCCTCGCTCAAGCCGCAAACCGCCGACATCTACAATATCGGTGCGACCTTCCTGCCGGTCAGCCATGCGCGATTGTCAGTCGATTACTGGCATTACCAGTATAAGAATCAAATCCAGACGCAGGGCGCGCAGGCGGTCGTCAATGCGGATCCGTTCGGTTCCCAGGTGATCCGTGACGCGAACGGCCTGATCCAGGCCGTGATCGTCACCTCCTTCAACGCGCCGAGCGGGACTACGACTTCGGGCATCGATATCGCCGGCTCCTACGATTTCGACGTCGGCCCGGTCGATGTGAACCTGCGTGAGAACCTGACCTATCTGCTGCGCTACGACATCGATATTGGCTCGACCACGCCTGGTGCAAAGTCGGTCGTCTATAATGGGGTCGGTTTCCGCAATCAGTTCAATCAATCGCCCGGGTCCGCCGCCGCCGCGCCGCGCTGGCGCGCGGTGACAGGGGCGGATTTCATCTATGGGCGCCACACTCTGTCTGCGACCTGGCGCTACACGTCAGGCGTTTTCGACGACCAGGGTTTTAGTCTGAACACCGGCGGCACTGGCGCGGTTATTCCGACCGTAACGAGCCGCATCCGGGCTTTCTCGGTCTATGATTTCCAGTATGGCCTGCATTTCGGCAGCGCCGACCGTTACGAACTGTCGCTGGGCGTTCTCAACGCGTTCAACACGGCGCCCGGTTTCGCACGCGGCAACGGGTATCTGCCTTCGATTGCTGATCCCTTCGGCCGCCAGGTTTATGCGCGGGTTTCCGTGAAATTCTGATCCCCTGGCCCGCCGACACCAGGTTGGCGGGTGGTTTCCGGTTAAGGGCGCAATTCCTTCCCGGCGCTGGTGGGCCACCCGGCAAGTTAGGCCACAGCCATTTGGCAGACTCCCAACCGTTGTCCGCCGACATGACGGAATCCGGCTGGCACGCGCGTCGTCTCTCTTCGATGCCTGTTGACCTCCATCCGTGCTCAAAAACGGTCAGTCCGTTTCCGGCCCACTTTCGGACGTTCGGGGAGTTCGTCGGCATCCCTTTCGCACGGATTCTCGGGATACATGGGGGATACACGGACATTCGGCGCCAGTCCTCTCGCACTGCCGAAAATGCCGTTTCCCTCGAGAAAATGGTCGGGGAGACAGGATTCGAACCTGCGGCCCCCTGGTCCCAAACCAGGTGCGCTACCAGACTGCGCCACTCCCCGACGCCGGCGGCCTGATCGTCGGGTGGAGCGCCCAGGCGCTTCGCCGCTGACGGGAATCAGACTGTCACTGAAGCGTGGCGCTTAGCTTAGTGTTGGCGTCAGTGAAAGTCGCGACTGGCGGGTAATATGCGCACGTTGCGCGGATGGCGTCCGCGCGGGACATTGTCGCGCGGCAATTGGGGATGTTCGAACACGTCGGCGCGGCTCAGCTGCGCGCGGGTTTCATGCTCTTCGGACAGGCGATCGAGCATAAAGGTCCGGTCGATCACATGCGCCCCCATCAGATGGACCACGCCTTCCTCGCTTTTCTGGAGGATGCCGTGCACCTCCATCAGCCGCGAGGCCATGACCGGCCGGCGATATTTCTCGAAATCGCGCGCCCATAACAGCACGTTGGTGATGCCGGTCTCGTCTTCCAGCGTGATGAAGATCGCCTTGCCTTCACCCGGACGCTGGCGGACCAGCACCACGCCCGCGACCTTGGCGCGCGTGCCATCCCTCGCGTCGTTGACCTGCGCCGAACTCAGCACGCCTTCGGCCGCGAACAGCGTGCGCAGGAAAGACATGGGGTGCGCCTTCAGCGACAGACGCGTGGTTTGGTAATCCGCCGCGACATGCTCGCCGAGCGGCATGACGGGAAGCTGGGGATCTTCCTCTTGGCCCAACTCGCGTGCATCCGCCGCAGCGAAGAGGGGGAGGGCATCGGTAGGCGTGCGCCGCACCTCCCACAAAGCCTGACGGCGGTCGTAACCGAAGGCGCGGAAGGCATCGGCGTCGGCCAACAAGCGGAGCGCGCGCGCCGGCAATCTGGCGGCACGCGCCAGCGCCTCGATCCGCTGCGCCGGATCGCCCGCCCTGATCGTGCCGCGCGTGGCCATGATCGCCTGCGCCCATTCTTCCTTGAACCCGTCGATCTGGCGGAAGCCGAGCCGCACCGCGGGCGCGCCGGCGCCAGGCTCGAGCTTGTTGTCCCAATCGCTGTGCGCCGCGTCGATCTCGCGCACCTCGACTCCATGGTCGCGTGCGCAGCCGACGATCTGCGCGGGCGCATAGAAGCCCATTGGTTGTGAATTGAGCAAAGCCGCGCAGAAGGCCGCCGGATGCCTTTTCTTGAGGAAGGCCGAGGCATAGACCAGGATCGCGAAGCTGAGCGCGTGGCTTTCGGGGAAGCCATAGCTGCCGAAGCCCTTGATCTGGTCGAAGCAGCGCCGCGCGAATTCCTCCGAATAGCCCCGCTTGGTCATGCCGCCGACCATCTTCTCCTCGAACTGGGGCATGGTGCCGACATTGCGGAAGGTCGCCATCGCGCGGCGGAATTTGTTGGCATCGGAGGGGCTGAAACTGGCGGCAACGATCGCGAGCTTCATCGCCTGTTCCTGGAACAAGGGCACGCCCAACGTCTTGCCGAGAATTCCGCGCAGCTCATGCGGATCGTGCGGCGGGGCGGGAGAAGGGAAGACGGCCTTTTCCTTATTCTGCCGCCGTCTGAGATAGGGATGCACCATATTGCCCTGGATCGGGCCGGGCCGGACGATCGCGACCTGGATGACGAGGTCGTAGAGCGTGCGCGGGCGCAGGCGCGGCAGCATGTTCATCTGCGCTCGGCTTTCGACCTGGAACACGCCGATGCTGTCGCCCTCGCACAGCATGCCATAGACGTCGGCTTGCCCCGCCGGGAGCGTTCGCAATTCGTACGTCTGGCCTTGGCCCTGGCCGGGATGGTCGAAGTCCCGGATCAGGTCGAACGCCTTGCGGATGCAGGTCAGCATGCCGAGCGCGAGCACATCGACCTTCATCAGCTTGAGCGCGTCGATATCGTCCTTGTCCCATTCGATGAAGGTGCGATCCTCCATCGCGGCGTGATGGATCGGCACGGTCTCGTCGAGCCGATGCTCGGTCAGCACATAGCCGCCGACATGCTGCGACAGATGCCGCGGGAAAGGTGCCTCCAGCAGCTTTGCGACGAAATGGTTGAGCCGTTCGATCTCGGGATTGTGGAGGTCGAATCCGGTCTCCTTGAACCGTTCTTCCTCCATCCGGCTGGAATAGCTCCCCCACACCGTGCTCACCAGGCGGGTGGTGACGTCCTCGGTCAGGCCGAGCGCCTTGCCGACTTCGCGCACCGCCGATCGCGAGCGATAATGGATGACGGTGGCGACGATGCCCGCGCGGTGGCGGCCGTAGCGTTCATAGACGTACTGCATCACCTCCTCGCGCCGCTCATGCTCGAAATCCACGTCGATATCGGGGGGCTCGTCGCGATCCTCCGACATGAAGCGCGAGAAGAGCAGGTCATGCTCGGCCGGATCGATCGGCGTGACGTCGAGCAGATAGCAGACCATCGAATTGGCCGCCGATCCGCGCCCCTGGCAGAGGATGCCCTTCGACCGCGCGAACCGGACCAGATCATGCACGGTCAGGAAATAATAAGGCAGATCGGGCCGGGTCGCGATCAGCTTGAACTCCTCCTCGATCATCGCCCGCACCTTGGCGGAAACGCCATCCGGCCAGCGCCTTAGCGCGGCGCCCTCGACCAGATGCCGAAGCCAGGCGAGCGGCTCCCAACCATTGGGCACCGGCTCGTGCGGATATTCATATTTGAGATGTTCGAGATCGAAGCGGATGCGCTGGTGGAAGCGCAAGGCCTCCTCGATCGCCTCGGGGCAGTCGCGGAACAGGCGCGCCATTTCGGCGGGCGACTTCAGATGGCGCTCGGCATTGGATTCGAACCTCTTGCCGCCTTCCTGCACGGCGATGCCGAGCCGGATCGCGGTCAGCACGTCCTGCAGCGGACGGTCCTCGGGGGCGGCATAAAGCGCGTCGTTGATCGCGAGCAAAGGCACGTCAGCATTGCGGGCGAGGCTGGCCAGTTTGGCGAGCTTGCGCTGGTCGGCGCCCGACCGCCGCATCGCTGCGCCGAGCCAGACGCGGTCGGGCGCGACGGCGCGCAGGGTGGCGAGGGCGCGGGTGAGGATGTCGTGGGTTGGCTGCTGAGGGAAAGGGATGACATTGCCGCGCTCCCTCCCGTCATTGTCGCGCTCCCCCTCGTCATTCCCGCCCCTCGACTGCCTGCAAGGCAGGCGCTCGGGATAAACTTCGGCCGTTGGCCGAAGGCGGGAATCCACCGGGAAGCCAGCGCCTGCGGCACGGTGGATTCCCGCCTGCGCGGGAATGACGTTGGAGGAGAAAAGGGCTTCTCCCTCATCCGGCGGCAGGATCGTCTGCTTCTCGACCTTGCGTTCGACGCCCTCATCCTCGCGCCGCGTGCTGGCCGGCAGCACGATCAGCAGCAGATCCTCATGGAAAGCGAGCAGGTCCTCCAGCCGCAGCACGCAATCGCCTTTGTCCGCGCGCAAATTGCCGGTCGAAAGCAGGCGGCACAGCCGTCCCCAGCCATGGCGCGTCTCGGGATAGGCGATGATGTCGGGCGTGCCGTCGGCGAAGACCAGCCGTGCGCCGGTGACGAGCTTGAAATCGGGCGGGGCCTCGCCCAGCGTCTCGTGGCATTTGGTGCGCGCATCCTTGAGCGCGAGCCACACGCGCACCACGCCCGCGACCGTGTTGCGATCCGCAATGCCCAGGCCGACATGGCCAAGCTCGAACGCGCGCGCGAGCAGGTCCACGCCATTGCTCGCGCCATGGAGGAAAGAGAAATGGCTCGCGCAGGCGAGCTCGACATAGGCCGCGGTCATGCGAACAGCCCGTGCAGATACCAGTCGGGCGGGGTGCCGCCGCTTTCGTGCAGGCCGTGGCGGAACAGCCAGAAACGATGGCCGGCCGCATCCTCGACCCGGTAATAATCGCGTGGGCGTCCGCCGCGGTCGCGCCGCCGCCACCATTCGGCGGCGATCCGTTCGGGCCCTTCCCAGCGCGTGACGCCATAATTCTTCCCGCGCCAGGTGAAGCGCATCGGCGGGCCGTCGGGTACCTCGGACATGACCGCGCCGACCGGTTGGGGCGGATCGAACAGGCGCAACGGCCGCATCGGCGGCTCGCCCTCCGGCGCGGCCTCCCAGGTGGGGGGGCTCGATGGCGCGCAGACGGTGGCGGCGCATTCGGGGATATGCGTATTTTCGGACCGCACGCGGTGGACGCGCCGTGCGCCCAGCCGGACGGAGAGGCGGTCGATCAGCTCGGCCAGATCCTCCGCATGACGCGATGGCGCGAGATGGTCGTCCTGTCGCGCCACCAACGCCTCGCATTGGCCGATATCCAATCGGATCATGTCGAAGCCGAAGCCGGGGTCGATCGGATCGGACAAGACATCCACGCGCTCGCGGAACAAGCGGATCAGCAAAGCGGGGTCGCGCGTCGGATGACCGGTGGCGACCTCCAAAGGCAGGATCGCGCCGTCGCTGCGGAAGAAGCGCGCGACGAAGCGGCGCCCGCCTTCATGCCGTTCGAGCAGGCTCTTCGCGGCCTCGTGGCCCAGTTCCTCCAGGCAGGCGAGCGCATCCTCGATCCGCGCGATCGGCTCGGCGAAACGACGCAAGGCAAAGATCGGCGGGAGCGGACGCTCGGGGCTGATATGCCGGTCCTGTTCGCCGAGCAGCCGGCCCAGGCGAATGGCAAGATCACCGAAGCGCGCGGCGAGCATCTTGCGCGGGCGGCGCGCCAGATCGCCGATCGTCTTGAGCCCGGCGCGGCGCAAGGCGAGCGTCACCGCCGCATCGGCCTCGAGCGCCTCTACCGGCAGGGCGAGCAGATCCTTGGTCTTGTGCCCGAACCGCGCCAGCGCACGCGCTTGCTCGGGCGTGTCGCCCATTGCGCAGAAGGCGGTGATGCCGCTTGCCTTCAGCCGCCGAACGAGATCGGCCTTGAGACCCATTTCGCCGCCGAAGCCGTGCGCGCAACCGCTAATGTCGAGGATCGCGCCGTCGGGCGGCTCAGCCGCGGCCATCGGCGTATAGCGCACGCACCCCGCGACGATCCGCGCGAGCAAGCGCGCCTCGGCCTGATGGTCGCGGTCGAGCGCGACCAGCTCGGGCACCCGCGCACGCGCGTCGGCGAGCGTGAGATTGGGGGTAAGGCCGAGCGCGATCGCGGCGCGCGACAAGGCGGTCAGCCGCATCGCATTGTTGAGCTTTTCGACGAAGACGATGGGCAGCTCCTCCCCGGAATGGGGAGGGGGGCGTAGCGGCGACTGACAGCCTGCCGGGGGCAGGCTGTAGCCGCGGAGCCGGCTCGTGGAGCGAGCCGTGGTCGAAGAGCGGTGGAGGGGGCTTTCAACACGCGACTCCCCAAGCCGCAAGCCCCCTCCACCACCGCCTTCGGCGGCGGTCCCCCTCCCCATTCCGGGGAGGAGCTTTTCGCTACCCAGCCGCCAGATATTCTCCGCCAGCATCGGCAGCCAGATCGCGAGATAGCGGCGTGAAGCGGGCGCGGTCACGATCCCACTCCAATTGCCAGCCAGAAGAAGGCGCGCCGCCGCGCTGGCGCAACAGATCGAGCGTGAAAGCGGGGCAACCGGGCGCGTTCGCCTCTAGCGTTCGGGAAGGCGCCGCGGCCACCCGCCAGCGCGTGGTCGCCGCCGAGGGCGCCTGCGGATCGGCGGCACGCAGCAGGATCGCGGTCGTGCCCGACGCTTCCGCGAACAAGGTCAGCCGCCGGCTGGCAGTCAGGTCGAGCAGGCGCGCCGGGCCCGCCGGCGCGATCACCGCTGCCCCCGGCGCGGGCGAGCGCACGACATCGCCCGCCGCGCGCAGCAGGGCCTTCTCGTCCGGAGCATTCACGAACAGGATGCGCGCCGGATCGATCCCCAATTCGACAAGACCAGGCGGGTAGAGCCGCCCTTGCCGGGCCTGTTGCTCGATCCAGACGATCGCGCCTTTGTCGCCCGCCGCCTTCAGGGCCAGCAGCAAGGCGAAGCCCGCCGCGCTTGGCGCATCCTCCGCTTGCGCGGGCCAGAGCTCGTGCAGCCGCGCCGCCGCCAATCCGCCGCCCAGCGCACCATCCAACCTCGGCTCGCCCAGCGCGAAGCGCACAAGCGGCGCGATCGGCTCGGCGCGTGCGAGCGCGATCTTCGGCACGGGGCCGGCAGGGTGCTTGCGCGCAAGGGGAGGCGGCGACTCGCATGTCATTTGTTCGCTATATGTTCTAATTTCCGACTCCTCTCAACCGGAGTCAAGCGCGCGGGTTCAAGGCTTGTCATGCGCCGCGCATGCGCCTTTGATGTGCACGCCAAATCCAAGGAGCTGAAGATGAAGCGCCGTTCCTTCCTGGCCGCTTTTCCCGTCGCGGCTGCGGCGCCCCTGCTGGCGCAGACGCGTGCCGCCGGCCCAGCCGCGCCGCCGCAGCCTTTCCAGCCTGCAGACGCAGTCGGCTTCGACCGGCCCGACGTTCATGCCGGCGATCGGCCTTTCGGTGCCAGTTTCGGCTCCCGTTCGGCCGTCTATGGCCGTTCGGGCGCAGCAGGCACCGCGCATCCGATCGCAACCCAGATCGGGATCGGGATACTCCGCAAGGGCGGTTCGGCGGTTGATGCTGCCATCGCCATCAATGCCGCTTTGGGCTTCCTCGAACCAACCTCGAGCGGGCTCGGGGGCGATTGCTATGCGCTGATCTGGGATCCCAAGCTCGGCAAGGTGGTCGGCCTCACCGGCTCGGGCCGTTCGCCGCAGGCGCTGACATTGGAGATCGCCCGATCGCGCGCGAAGAATGGCGCGCTGCCGCCCTTGGGCGCGGTGGCCGTATCAACTCCCGGTGCGCTCGATGCCTGGTGGACGCTGCATCAGCGCTACGGAAAAATGCCTTGGGCCGATATACTCGCGCCCGCGATCGACATTGCCGAGAACGGCGTGCCAGTGCCGCCGATCATCGCCAATTATATCCGCCTCAACTTCGTCGCCTTCCGCCGCCCCGGCGCGGGAATCGAGGAACTCGACAACGCGCTCCACACTTATGCACCGGGCGGGGCGACCCCCGCTGTCGGTGCGGTGTTCCGCAATCCCGATCTCGCCCGCACCTATCGCTTGATCGCGCAAGGCGGGCGGGACGCCTTTTACGAAGGGCCGATCGCGCGTACGATCGATACCTATTTCAAACGGATCGGCGGTTGGCTTTCCTATGCCGATCTCGCGCGTCATCACAGCGAATGGGTCGAGCCGCTTTTCACCACTTATCGCGGCGTCGGCGTCCATGCGATCGGCGCCAACACGCAGGGCCTGGCCACGCTCCAGACCCTCAATATCCTCGAGAATTTCGACCTGCGCGGCGCCGGCTTCCAATCGTCTTTGTCGATCCATCTCCAGGCCGAGGCCAAACGCCTCGCCTACGAGGATCGCGCGCGTTTCTATGCGGATCCGCATTTCTCGAAGGTGCCGGTCGAGTGGCTGGTCTCGAAGGAGTATGCCGCGCAGCGCGCCAGGCTGATCCGGCCCGACCGCATCCTCGATCCGATCTATCCCGGCCAGGCTCCAAGCCATGGCGACACCACCTACTTCACGGCCGCCGATCAGGATGGGATGATGGTGTCGATGATTCAATCCAACTTCCGCGGTATGGGATCGGGGTTGGTCGCGGATGGATTGGGATTCATGTTCCAGGATCGCGGCCAGCTCTTCTCGCTCCAGGACGGCCATCCCAATATCTACGCGCCGGGCAAAAGGCCGTTTCAGACGATCATCCCCGGCTTCGCCACGCGCGACGGCAAGCCGTGGTTGTCCTTTGGCGTAATGGGTGGCGACATGCAGCCGCAGGGGCAGACCCAGATCCTCGTCAACCGGATCGATTACGGCCTCGACGTCCAGGCGGCAGGCGACAGTCCGCGTTATCATCATGAAGGCTCATCGCAGAGCATGGGCGAGGATTTGCCGGATTTGCCGCGCACCGGTCTGCTCCGGCTTGAAAGCGGCGTGCCCGAGGCCACCAGGGCCGCGCTGGCCGCGCTCGGCTGGACAATCGGCAAGTCCGACGGCGGGTTCGGCCGCTACGAATGCGTCGAACTTACTGCGCCGGGCGGCGAACGCGTCTATGCGGCGGCGAGCGAGATGCGCGCCGATGGCTGCGCACTCGCCTACTGAAGGAGAAGCCCATGTTCCGCACGCTCGATTTCAACATCTCGGTCTTCGGACAGATCGAGCCCGAGGATGTCGCGGCGGCAAAGGCGCAGGGCTTCACCACCATCATCAACAACCGCCCCGATAACGAGCAGCACGGCCAGCCCATGGGCGCCGAGATCGAGGCCGCGGCCAAGGCGGCGGGGATGGAGTATGTCGCGATCCCGGTCGATCATTCGGGCTTCGCGGAATGGCAGGTCACGGCGATGGCCGACGCGCTGGGGAAAGCAAAAGGACCCGTGCTGGCTTTCTGCCGATCGGGCACGCGCTCGACCTTCCTGTGGGCGCTCGCGCGGCACAGCCTGGGCGACGACGGCGCGGCGCTGATCGCGAAGGCGGCGGAGGCAGGCTATGACCTCGCCCCGATCCGCCCGATCTTGAACGCATGAAAAAAGGCCGGCGGATCTCTCCGCCGGCCAGTCGTTCGCAGGAGGAACCCCTGGAGGGATGGGTCTTGACCCATCCCGAACTCTAAAAGCTGGGATGGGTCTTGACCCATCCCGAACTCGGAAAATCGAGGGCGGCGCTGTCTGGAGCCGCCCCCAATTTCGTCAATAGTGGTAGGCCCGCTCGCCATGCTCGGCGATGTCGAGGCCTTCATGCTCGACTTCCGGCGAGACCCGCAGGCCGAACACCTTGTCGATCACGAAGAAGAGGATCAGCGAGACCACACCCGACCAGATCAGCGTCGTCAGAACGCCCTGGCACTGGATCCAGACCTGGCCCCACATATTGTAGGTGCCCGCGATCATCGTGCCCGGCTTGGTCGAATAATCGGCGATGCCCTGGCCACCCCAGGCGGGGTTGTCAAGGAAGCCGGTCATGATCGCGCCGGTGATGCCGCCGATGCAGTGGACGCCGAACACGTCGAGGCTGTCGTCATAGCCGAACTTCCGCTTCACCACCGAGACGAAGAAGAAGCAGATCGGCGAGACCATCAGGCCGAGGATCACCGAACCCATCGTGCCGGCATAGCCGGAGGCGGGGGTGACGGCGACGAGGCCGGCGACCACGCCCGAGGCGCAACCCAGCAAGCTCGCCTTGCCGCGTACGATCTGTTCGACGACCATCCACGAGAAGCCGGCCGCGGCGGTGGCGATCATGGTGTTCATGAAGGCGACCGAAGCGATCGAGCTGGCTTCGAGGTTGGAACCGGCGTTGAAGCCGAACCAGCCCACCCACAGCAAAGCAGCGCCGATCATGGTCATGGTCAGCGAATGCGGCGGCATCGGCTCGCTCGGGTAGCCGAGACGCTTGCCGATCACGAGGCAGCCCATCAGGCCGGCGATACCGGCATTGATGTGCACGACCGTGCCACCGGCGAAGTCGAGCGCACCCTTCTGGTAGAGCCAGCCAGCGTCGCCGTTGACCGCGTCGAGCGCAGCCTGGCCCTTGAGCGCCGCGGCTGCGATCGCATCCGGACCGTCCCAATACCAGACCATGTGCGCGACCGGGAAATAGACCAGGGTCACCCACAGGGCCACGAACAGCATCAGCGGCCAGAACTTCACGCGTTCGGCGAAGCTGCCGATGATCAGCGCAGGCGTGATCATCGCGAACGTCATCTGGAACAGGACGTAGGTCAGTTCCGGAATATAGACGCCGTTCGAGAAGGTCGCCGCCTGCGCATTGGCATCGACGCCCTTCAGGAAGAGCTTGGTGAAGGGATTGCCGACGAAGGCGTTGCCGCTGGTGAAGGCTTCGGAATAGCCCCAGCAGACCCAGATCAGGCCGACCATGCAGACGATCATCAGCACCTGGGTCAGCACCGACAGCATGTTCTTGGTGCGGACCAGGCCGCCATAGAACAGGGCCAGGCCCGGGATCGACATCATCAGAACGAGCAAGGTCGACACCAGCATCCAGGTGTTGTCGCCCTTGTTCATGGTCGGCGCCGGGATCGGCGAGGCGGCGGCGGTGGCTTGCGCCAGCGCGGGATGGGCCAGGAGGGCGGCTACGCCCACCGTGCCGAGCCCGGCCAATATCTTGGTCGAAAGCTTCATGTTTCCCCCTGTCCCTTAAAGCGCCGTCTCGTCGGTCTCGCCGGTGCGGATCCGCACCACCTGACCGAGATCGAGCACGAAAATCTTGCCGTCGCCGATCGCGCCGGTGTTCGCGGATTGCTGGATCGCCTCGACCACGCGCGCCGCGAGATCGGAGCTGCAGGCCACCTCGACCTTGATCTTCGGCACCATGTTCGTGCTGTATTCAGCACCACGGTAGATCTCGGTCTGGCCCTTCTGGCGGCCGAAGCCCTTGACTTCGGTAACCGTCATGCCCGCTACGCCGAGCGCGGACAAAGCCTCGCGCACGTCGTCGAGCTTGAACGGTTTTATGATAGCTATAACGAGTTTCATTCCACCTCCCTGTTCAGCGCCTCGTGCCGCATCGCAAAAGGCGTGCCAAAGGAACCAAAGAGAGGGAATGTCGTTGCGGCGGCCGTTCGTCCGCCCACCGCTTAGGCAATAATGGGTGTGTGCCTCTTATTTAGGCAGCTTTTGCGGTGAGCCGTACCGGCTACCATTGGCTGGTCTGGGCGATGATCTCGGCTTCTTCGGGCCGGCTCGCACGGCGGAGCGCGGCGTTGCGCGCGGGGAAGCGCCCGAAGCGCACGATGACATCGCGGTGCTTGCGGGCGTAAGCGATCTGCTCCGCCTCGCCCAATCGCTCGAAGAGCAGGACCGAACGATCCTGCATCGCGAGATCCTCGCTGTGCATGAACGGCATATAGAGGAAAGCGCGCTCCTGCCGGGTGAGCGACTGATCTAGACCACGATCGACCGTCCGTTTGGCGATTTCGAGCGCGAGCGCGTCGGCGGCGAAGGCGTCGGCTTCGCCGCGAAACATGTTGCGGGAGAATTGGTCGAACAGCAGGATCGCCGCGAGCGCGTCGTGCGCCGTCGCGAGGAAGCATTCCGCCGAACGCGTATGCCATTGCTCCCATAGGGGCATGAACCGCGTGCGGATCGTCTCGTCGGTCTGGTCCGATCGCGTCCACCAGCGATCGGGTCCTACCTCCCGGAACCAGAAGTCGAGAATGGCGCGCCCCGGATCGGGCACCTGACATTGCCGGTCCATCGTCTCGGCGCGCCGGATCGCGGGCAGCGCCGCGGCCACCGCCTCGCGTCCCAGCCGGATCAGCTCGGCGGCACGGGTGAAGGCGCCGGTGCTGATATGGCCGGCGGGAATGGTGACGAGCACGTCGGGTGGATCGAGCGCGACCGCCTGGCGCGTCTGCTGCACAGTCATCATCAGGAAGGCGGAGCGGACGGTGCCGAGCGCGGAAGGGTGGCCGTCGGGCGAGACGGCGCGGATATAGCCGGCATAATCGCCCATCAGGTCGATCGCGACCACCGGGCGGTTTCCAGCCAGCACGCGCGCGGCGCCGACAGGCAGGTTGGAGACCATGCCGCCGTCGATCAACAGGCGCCCGTCGCGCTCGATCGGGCGGAAGATTCCGGGCAGGCCGATCGAGGCCTGGACAGCAGTGATGGCGGGGCCCGAGGTGAGCCGCACTTCCTCGCCCGTCCTGAGGTCGGCGGCGATCAGGGCTGTCGGGATCGGCAGATCCTCCAGCTGGATCGCGCCGATATGTTGCTCCAGCTCGCGCGCGATCCGCCGGCCGCCGAGCCAGGCGCCGCGCCCAAGATGCGGATCGAGATACGCGAATACGTGGCGGTGGGTCGCGCCCAGCGCGATCGCCTCCAATATGTCGAGCCGGTCGGCGGCGAAGCTGAGTGCGGCGAGCGCACCGATCGAAGTGCCGGCAATCGCCGCGATCCGGATCCCCTCCTCCTGCAACGCCTGCAGCGCGCCGATATGCGCCCAGCCGCGCGCCGCACCGCCGCCGAGCGCGAGCGCAATCCCGGTCGGGGAGGGGGAGGTGTCGCTAACGGAGTCCATCGGAGATCATTGCCTCTCCCCTGACCCCTCCCGCAAGCGGAAGGGGGACGTTCAGGTTGCCGTGCCGCCCACGGTGATGCCGTCGATCAGCAAAGTGGGCTGGCCGACGCCCGCGGGGACGGATTGGCCGCCCTTGCCGCAAATGCCGATACCCTCGTCGAGCGCCATGTCGTTGCCGATCGCGGCCACCTTGGTGAGCACGGTCGGGCCGTCGCCGATCAAAGTCGCGCCCTTGATCGGGGCACCCAATTTGCCATTCTCGATCCGATAGGCCTCGGTGCAGCTGAACACGAACTTGCCGCTGGTGATATCGACCTGGCCGCCGCCGAAGGCCTTGGCGTAGACGCCGTTCTTCACACGGCTGAGGATTTCGTCGGGATCGTCCTTGCCGCCATACATGAAGGTGTTGGTCATGCGCGGCATCGGCGCATGCGCAAAGCTTTCGCGGCGGCCGTTTCCGGTCGGCGCCACGCCCATCAGCCGGGCATTGAGGCGATCCTGGATATAGCCCTTGAGGATGCCGTCCTCGATCAGCACGTTGGTCTGGGTCGGCGTGCCCTCGTCGTCGATCGTGAGGCTGCCGCGGCGGCCTTCGATCGATCCGTCATCGACCACGGTCACGCCCGGCGCCGCGACGCGCTCGCCGATCCGGCCGGCGAAGGCGCTGGTGCCCTTGCGGTTGAAGTCGCCTTCCAGGCCATGACCGACCGCCTCGTGCAGCAGCACGCCCGGCCAGCCGGGGCCGCATACGACCGTCATCTCGCCCGCGGGCGCGGCGATGCTTTCGAGGTTGACCAGCGCCTGCCTGAGCGCCTCGTCGACCGCGCGGTTCCAGGTCGCGGGCTCGAACAGCCGGTCGTAAAGATAACGGCCGCCGAGGCCAAAGAAGCCATTCTCGCGCCGCCCATTCTGCTCGACCACGATCGAGACGTTGAGGCGGACGAGCGGGCGCACGTCGTGCGCGACGAAGCCGTCGGCGCGCACGATCTCGACCACGCTCCACGATCCAGACAGGCCGACCGAGGCCTGTTGGACCCTCGGGTCGCGCGCGCGGGCCGCGGCATCCACCTCCTGGCAGAGCGCGACCTTGCGCGCGAACGGGATCGCCGAAAGCGGATCGTCGGCGGTGTAGAGCTGCGCATTGGTGCGGCGCGGGGCGGCGGCGAGGCGGCCCTTGGCGGGATCGAGCAGGGTCATCGTTTCGGCGGCGCGGACGATCGCCGCCTCGCTGATCTCGTTGGCGTGCGCGAAGGCGGTGGTCTCGCCCGAAAGCCCGCGCAGGCCGAAACCCGCCTGCGTGTTGAAATCAGCGGTCTTCAGCCGTCCGTCGTCGAAGCCGAACGCCTCGCTCGCGATATATTGGAGATAGAGCTCGCCATCGTCGCAATTACGCAAGGCGTCGCCGGTCAGGCGCACCGCCTGATCCGGATCGAGATCGCGATAGAGGAAGCGGCGGGGATCGGCGAGCATAGTCATGACCGGGATATAGGTTCGGCGTACCGCTCCGTCACCCTCATTAGGCCGTCATCCCAGCGAAAGCTGGGATCTCAGGCGGCTTGGCATGACCTCACGAGATCCCGCCGTCCTTATCCGAAGCTGACGCTGATCGATCGGCGCCGGCGCATCGCGGCGCCGATCGCGCCGAAACCGCCGATCATCATCGCCCAGGTGGCGGGCTCCGGCGCGGCGTCCACGCCGGCCTGCGCGATCGTCACGCGGAAATAGTCGCCATAGCCATCGTCCGTGTCATAGATTCCCGGCAGGATGTGAAAGCCGTCGCGGCCGCCAGCCGCCAATGCCGTCGGCCCCTGCACATCGAGCACCCAGTTGAAATCCGGATCGTTGCCGATGTCGTCGATCACATAGGGAGTGAAGGTGAAGCCGCCGCCATTGTCCCCATCATAAATATCGATGAAGACGTTCTGGAACGGCAGACCGAAATAGCTGCCCTGATTGCCGTAGGTCCAGATGCCCGACGGGCCGTTGCGGTTGCCGATCCCGCCGCCGAAAGCATCGTCGACAATGAAGTGCGCGAAATCGCTTGGGTCCGTATCGTCGGTCGGCGGCGGTCCGACGCCGTCCCAATATTGTATGTCTAAGGTGAAGATGGTGGCCTGTGCCGCCGTGCAAGTCAGAGCCGTCAGCGGCAATGCCGCCAGCGCAATCCAGATATTCTTCATGATGCCCCCCAATTAAGGGAGAACGTTACGTAGGAATTATGAAATCGGCAAGACGCCGTTTACGTTGGCTTTACCGCAATGCGTCAATGCGCTGCCTGATCGTCCGCAGGCCCGCCGACCAGAATGAAACGGCGGTCGCAATAGCCGCAGTCGACATAGCCTTTCTCGTCGATCTCGAGATAGACGCGGGGGTGGCCGAGCGCGGTGCCGCCGGGGATTTCGCGCGCGCCGTCGCAGGCGACGCGGGAGGTGGCGACTCGGGAGATTTCGGGAGGAGGCTGCATCGCGCCGCCGATAGCGCGGGCGTGGGGCGAAGATCAACGGCGGTTGCGTGTTCGGCCATGCTTCCCTAGTCGCGGCGGCAATATCCAGGAGATTTTCCCTACATGACCGAACCCACGCTCGACATCGTCGCGATCGGCAATGCCATCGTCGACGTGCTTGCCCAGGCCGATGACGCCTTCGTCACGGGCGAAGGCGTCACCAAAGGCTCGATGCGGCTGATGGATGAAGCAACCAGCGACAGCCTCTATTCGCGCATGGGCCCAGGCCGCGAGATCAGCGGCGGTTCGGCCGCCAACACGGTCGCGGGGATGGCGATGATGGGTGCGAAGTGCGGCTTCATCGGCCAGGTCGCGGACGACCAGCTCGGCGAGGTGTTCGCGCACGACATCCGCGCCAATGGCGTTGTGTTCGAAACGCCGATCCGCCCGGGCCAGCCCAGCACGGCGCGCTGCCTGATCCTCGTCACGTCCGACGGGCAGCGCACGATGAACACCTTCCTCGGCGCATCGCAATTCCTGCCTGAGGCCGCGCTCGACCGCGCGCTGATCGCATCGGCGAAGATCCTCTATCTCGAAGGCTATCTGTGGGATCCGGAAGAACCGCGCGCAGCGATGCGCGCCGCGATCGATATCGCACACAGAGCCGGCCGCCAGGTCGCCTTCACGCTCTCCGACGCATTCTGCATCTCGCGCCACCGCGCGGATTTCCTCGCATTGCTCGATAGCAAGGCGATCGACATATTGTTCGCCAACGAGGTCGAGCTGCATTCGCTGACCGAGATGGAGGATTTCGAGGAGGCGCTGGAGACGGTCGCGGCCAAGGTGCCGACCCTGGTCGTCACGCGCGGCGCGCATGGCGCGGTCGCGATCCAGAAGGGGCTGCGCGCGGGCGTCCCGGCCGAGCCGATCGAACGGATCGTCGACACGACCGGTGCGGGCGACCTGTTCGCGGCGGGCTTCCTGGCCGGCCAGGTCAAGGGCCGCAGCCTTGAGGACAGCCTGCATATGGGCGCGATCGCGGCGGCCGAGGTTATTTCCCATTATGGCGCGCGGCCAGAGGCTAGACTGGACGAGTTGATCAAAGCGCGGCTTGGCTGAATTCTTTGCTGAAGCCGCACCGGCCAGCACCCCACCGACCTCCCAACAGGGTATTCTAGGGGAGGTCGGGTGGGTGCGGGCCGGTGCGGCGCAGGTTCAGCATGCCGAACCGACACCAAAAGAAAAGCGGCCCGGGAGGATGCTCCCGGGCCGCTTTTTGTTGGCTGTCAGAGTGTGGTGCCGGGCTGCGGCGGCTCGATCTCGTGATAGGCCTCTTCCTCGGGCACATCGACCACGCCGCGGCCTACATGGCTGCGCGAGCGGCTGTAGAGGAAGTAGATCAGCAGCCCGATCGCGCCCCAGATCGGGAGCACCAGGATCGCGGTCAGCGGTAGCGAGATATATAGATAGAGGCAGCCGAAGATCGCGAGCGGCGCGATGATCCACACAAGCGGCATGCGGAACGGCCGCCGGCGTGACGGATCGACCTTGCGCAACACCATCACCGAAATCGCCACCATCAGGAAGGCGAAGAGCGTCCCCGAATTGGAATAATCGGCAAGCTTGCCCACCGGCAGGACGGCGGCGGCAAGCGTCGCGCCGGCCCCGGTGACGAGCGTGACGACATGCGGCGTACGATAGCGCGGGTGCACCGACGCCAGCTTCTCCGGCAGCAGGCCGTCGCGCGCCATCGTGAAGAAGACCCGGGTCTGGCCGAACATCATCATCAGCACGACCGACGGCAGCGCCAGCACGGCGGCAAGGCCGACCAGGCGGCCGATCTTGTGCCAGCCGATCGTGTCGAGCACATGGACCAGCGCCTCCCTTGAGCAAACCAGAGGCTCGAGCGCGCCGCTCGCGACCACAGACGCGCAACGCCCAGCCATCTCGGCCGAGCCTGGAGCGAGCGAGACGCCCGCGGCCATTTCCGGCTGCGCGCCGATCGCGCCGATCGCGCCCGATGCCACCAGCAGATAGAAAAGCGTGCAGATGAACAGGCTGGCGATCAGCCCGATCGGCACGTTGCGTTGCGGATTCTTGGTCTCCTCGGCCGCGGTCGAGACCGCGTCGAAGCCGACATAAGCGAAGAAGATCGAGGCCGCCGCGCCCATCACGCCCGTCGCGCCGGTCGGCATGAAGGGGTGGAAATTATGCGCGTTGAGGACTGGGATGGTGAGGAAGATGAAGGCGGTTAGCGCGGTGATCTTGATCGCGACCAGCACCGCGTTGACGCGTGCGCTCTCGGTCGTGCCGACGATCAGCAGCCAGGTGACCAGGCCCGAAATGATGATCGCGGGCACGTTGATCCATCCGCCGACCTGCAATGCTGTGGTGAGATCGGCCGATGGCGTCGCGCCGAAGGCGAGCTGTACTTTGGCCATCAGCGCGTCCGCGTTGCTCAGCGCCGAGGGGAAGTTGATCCCCAGTCCCCTGAGAAGGCCGACAGCATGGTTGGACCAGCCGACCGCCACCGCGCTGGCACCCACCGCATATTCGAGGATCAGCGCCCAGCCGACCATCCAGGCGAGCAATTCGCCGACCACGGCATAGGTGTAAGTATAAGCCGATCCCGAAACAGGGACCATCGATGCAAGTTCCGAATAGCAAAGCGCCGCGACCGCGCAGACGAAGCCCGCGACCACGAACGACAGCAACATGCCCGGACCGGCTTTCTGCGCGGCCTCTGACGTGAGCACGAAAATACCCGTGCCGATCACCGCGCCGATGCCGAGCATCGTGAGCTGGAACGCGCCGAGCGTCCGTTTCAGCCCCTTCTTTTCCGCGGTTTTCAGGATGGCGTCCAAAGGTTTGACGCGGTCAAACAGCATGCAAAATCCCCCTAAGAGGCACCGTCGCGGGCGCCTTCGCTCATGGGAAGGGGAGCCTAACGGCTTGTCACGCCAGCGCAATAGGCGTGCTGTGGGTGGTCACGAAGCCAGCATCGGCCCCAATGGGCGTCCGCCAAACAGATGGACGTGCAGGTGCGCGACCTCCTGGCCGCCATGTCCGCCGGTATTTGCGAGCAGGCGATAGCCGGGCGCGACCAGGCCGTTGTCGCGTGCCACCTTGCCGACCGCACGGACGAAGCCGGCAATCTCAGTCTCGGTAGCCCTGGCTGAGAAATCGTCCCAGGACGCATAAGGCCCTTTCGGGATCACCAATATGTGAACCGGCGCGCGCGGCTGAATGTCGTGGAAGGCGAACGCGAATTCGTCCTCATAGACCTTCTTGGCCGGTATCTCGCCGCGCAGGATGCGCGCGAAGATATTGCTGTCGTCATAAGGCAGGGTCGCGTCGATCGGCATATCACCTCATCCGTCGGTTAGCCCGTTCGGCTGGCTTTCTCGTCATGGCCCGAGACGCCTTCGCGCCGCTCCAGCTCGGCCAGCACATCGGCCAACGGAACATCGGCATCGGCAAGCAGAATCATCAGATGGAAGATCATATCCGCCGCCTCGCCGGTCAGCGAAGCCTTGTCTTCGGCCAGCGCTGCAACGATTGCCTCGACCGCTTCCTCGCCCAGCTTGCGCGCGATCCTGGGGCGGCCTTTGGCGAATAGGCTCGCGACGTAGGAGGAGGCCGGATCGGCGCCCTTGCGGCTGGCGATGGTCGCTTCGAGGCGGGCAAGCGTGTCGGACATGGACTGAGCTTAGCGCGCAGGCGTGCGCACGGGCAATCCCGCCGCGGCGAGCGCGGCATGCGCTTCAGCAACGGTGTGCTGCCCGAAATGGAAGATCGACGCCGCCAGCACTGCGCTGGCATGACCCTCGGTCACGCCAGCGACCAGATCGTCGAGCGTGCCGACGCCGCCGCTGGCGATCACCGGCACCGATACCGCATCGGCGATCGCGCGGGTGAGTGCCAGGTCATAGCCGCCCTTGGTGCCATCATTGTCCATCGACGTGACCAGCAGTTCGCCCGCGCCGAGCTCGGCCAGCCGCACGGCATGTTCGATCGCGTCGATACCGGTGGCGCGGCGGCCGCCATGCGTGAAGATTTCCCATCGGCCGCGCCCGACCGCCTTGGCGTCGACCGCGCCGACCACGCATTGCGCGCCGAAACGATCGGCGAGGTCCGCCGCCAGCTCGGGCCGCGCGACCGCGGCCGAATTGATCGCGACCTTGTCCGCGCCGGCGAGCAAGAGCGCGCGCGCATCCTCGGGCGTGCGCACGCCGCCGCCCACGGTCAGCGGCATGAAGCAGACCGATGCTGTGCGCGCGACCACGTCGAGGATCGTGCCGCGCGCTTCATGGCTCGCGGTGATGTCGAGGAAGCAGAGCTCGTCCGCGCCGGCGGCGTCATAGACTTTCGCCTGCTCGACCGGATCGCCCGCATCGGCGAGGTCAAGGAACTGCACGCCCTTGACCACGCGCCCACCCGCGACGTCGAGGCAGGGGATGACGCGGACGCGGACGGTCATCTAGTTCCCCTCCCGCTTGCGGGAGGGGCTAGGGGAGGGGCCATTTCCTAGAGTGATCGCATCGAATGAGGGCAACTCCCCTCCCCCGACCCCTCCCGCAAGCGGGAGGGGAGATTGGCGGCACACCCTCACAAAGCCTCGTCCCGCGCTAGCCGTAGCGCCTTTCTCAGGTCGAGCGTGCCTTCGTACAGCGAGCGGCCGCAGATCACGCCTTCGATGCCTTCGCTCGCATGGCGGGCGAGATCGGCGATGTCGACCAGGCCCTTGACCCCGCCGCTCGCGATCACCGGCAAACGGGTATTGCGCGCCAGTTCGGAGGTCGCGCGCACGTTGCAGCCCTTAAGCAGTCCGTCGCGGCCGACATCGGTGAACAGCGCGGCTGCGACGCCGACATCGGCGAAGCGGTTCGAAAGCTCGCTCGCGCGCATGTCCGACGCCTCTGCCCAGCCATGGGTCGTGACGAACCCGTCGCGCGCATCGACCGCGACCACGATCCGGCCCGGCAAGGCTCGCGCGGCCTCGCGCACGAGTTCCGGATTCTGCAGCGCGGCGGTGCCGATCACCACGCGCCATACGCCGCGTTCGAGCCAGCGGTCGATTGCCGCGCGGTCGCGGATGCCGCCGCCGACCTGCACATGGCCGGGAAAGCTCTCGATGATCTCGGCGACGACCGTGCCGTTGACCGACGCGCCGGCGAAGGCGCCATCGAGATCGACGACGTGGAGATGGTCGGCGCCCGCTTCGTGGAATACGTTCGCCTGCGCGACCGGATCGTCATTATAGATCGTCGCGCGCGCCATATCGCCTTCGGCCAGCCGCACGGCTTTGCCGCCCTTGAGGTCGATCGCGGGATAGACGGTGATGCTCATAAGTCAGGGGCGCCAATCAAGGAAACGATTGAGCAAGGCGAGACCATAGGCCTGGCTCTTCTCAGGATGGAATTGCACGCCGACCATGTTGTCGCGCGCGATCGCGGCGGTGACCGTGCCGCCATGGTCGGTGGTAGCCGCAAGCATCGTGGGATCGGCGCCCTGGAACGCGAAGCTGTGCAGGAAATAGGCCTCTCCCGGCACGATCAGCGGATGCGGCACGGCCGGCACCACGTCGTTCCAGCCCATATGCGGAATGCGCGCCTCGGGGTCCTGGGGTTCGAGCCGGGCGACCGTGCCGCCGATCCAGCCCAAGCCGGGATGGCGGCCGAATTCCTCGCCCGCATCCGCCATCAGCTGCATGCCGACGCAGATGCCGAGGAAGGGCGCGGCGTCGCGAATTACCCTCTCGTTGAGCGCCTCCACCATTCCGGGAATGGCCGACAGTGCCCCCATGCACGCCGCGAAGGCACCGACGCCGGGCAAGACGATCCGTTCGGCCCTACGCACGACCTCCGGGTCGGCGGTGACGCGCGCATTGCTCGCGCCCGCCGCGATCAGCGCATTTTCGACCGACCGAAGGTTGCCTGCGCCGTAATCGATGAGCGCCAGGCCCTCAGGCACCGCCCAATGTCCCCTTGGTCGATGGGATCATGTCGCCCTTGCGCGGGTCGATCTCGACCGCAGTGCGGAGCGCGCGGGCGCATCCCTTGAAGATGCTCTCGCAGATATGATGGTTGTTGCGGCCGTACAGATTTTCGATGTGGAGTGTCATCCCCACTTCGCCCGCGAAGCTCTGGAACCAATGCTCGATCAGCTCGGTGTCGAGTTCGCCCAGTTTGGTCTGCGTGAATTCCGCCTTCCAGACGAGGAAGGGCCGGCCCGAAATGTCGATCGCGACGCGGCTCAACGTCTCGTCCATCGGCGAATAAGCCGATCCGAAACGCGTGATGCCGCGCCGGTCGCCCAATGCCTTGGCGATTGCCTGGCCGAGCGCGAGTGCCGAATCCTCGGTTGTGTGATGCTGGTCGATATGCAGGTCGCCATCGCATTTCAGGCTGATGTCGATCAGCGAGTGGCGCGAGAGCTGCTCGACCATATGATCGAGGAAACCGATGCCGGTCGACACCTCATAGGTGCCCGACCCGTCGAGATTGACGGTGACGTCGATCGCCGTCTCGGCGGTCTTGCGGCTGATCGTGGCGGTGCGCATGGCTGCGGCCCCTATCCTGCATATCCGTGTCAGGCAACGCTTGACCCGCTTCGCGACCGCGTTCAGTTGGGGGCCATGACCGAGGGCGCGCCCGACAGCTTGATTCCCTACGATGAAATCGTGCAGGACGCCCTGCGCGCCGTGGTCGGCCGCGTGCTCGGCCAGGTCGAGAAGGAAGGCCTTCCCGGCAACCACCATTTCTACATCACGTTCAAGACGCAGGCGGCGGGAGTCGATATCCCCCAGCACCTGATCGAACGTTATCCCGACGAGATGACGATCGTCATCCAGAACCGCTATTGGGACCTGCACGTCTCCGCGAGCGGATTCGAGGTTGGCCTATCCTTCAACCAGGTCGGATCGAAGCTTTCGATCCCGTTCGCGGCGATCACCGCCTTCCATGATCCGGCGGTCGATTTCGCGCTGCATTTCTCGGCGCAGGTCGACGATCAGCAGCCCGAAGAGATCGCCGAGGCGGAGAACGACCCCGTTGTCCGCCCCGCCGAGGATGGCTCCAACGTCGTATCGGTGGATTTCACGCGTAAGAAATAGCGCTCGGGCCGGGATCCCGAATCATGCCGGGGTGAGTGACCATGCTGATCCGACTTGTGCTGTTCGTTTTCGGCCTCGCTTGCGCGGTTCCAGTGTCCGCCGTTGTTCCCGCCACCGCGCGCGATGGTCTGCACGATTTCGATTTCGAGAGCGGCGCGTGGATCACCAATGTCCGCGTGCTGCGCAATCCGCTGAGTGGCGCCGCGCCCGATTGGGCGGAATATCAGGGCACGAGCATTATCCGGCCGCTGATGGACGGGCGCTCCAATCTGGTCGAACTTTCCGTCGCTGGCCCGCGCGGCAAGATCGAGGGTGTGGCGTTGCGGCTGTACAGTCCGCAGGCGCATCAATGGAGCCTCAACTACGCGAACATGAGCGACGGCCTGCTTACCGCGCCCGTCTTCGGCGAATTTGACGGCAAGGGCCGCGGCGTCTTTTACGGCCATGACATGCTCGGCCCGCGCGCGATCCTGGTCCGTTTCATCATTACCGAGGTCTCGCCCATCGAAGCGCATTTCGAGCAGGCTTATTCGGCCGATGGCGGCGCGAGCTGGGAAGTGAACTGGATCGCGGTGGATAGACGGCGTCCGGCGGCAGCCTAAACATCTATTCCGAAATGGCGCCGTAGCGCTTCGCGGCCAGGCGGGGTGAAGTCCACCGTCCGGCTGGCTTCCACCCGCCGGATCCAGTTCCGCGCTAGGAAGGTGCGGTAGAGCGCGGCGCCGACCGCGCCCGCAATGTGATGGCGGCGCTCGCTCCAGTCGAGGCACAGGCGGCAGAAGACCGCGCCTTTGCCCTCCAAACGGGGCGGCAATTCGATCCCGATCTGATCGAGCAAAGCGCGTCCGGCATCGGTCAGCCCGGCGCCGTCGGTTGCCAGGTCGATCTGGCCGCGCGCGATCATCGCGTCGGCGATCGCGACTGAAATCTCGCCCGCCAGATGATCGTAGCAGATGCGCGCGCGCCGCATCGCCGCATCGCGTGGGCCGGTGCGGATCGGTGGCGGGGCAGCGGCAATCATCATCGCCTCCAGCATCCCGGCGATGGCGGGGGAGGCGATCCGGTAATAACGATGCCGCCCCTGCGCTTCGAGCGCGAGCAGGCCCGCCTCGAGCAAGCGGCCGAGATGCCCGCTCGCGGTCTGCGCGGTCACGCCCGCGGCGCGCGCCAGCTCGCCTGCGGTCAATGCGCGGCCGTCCATCAATGCCATCAGCATCGCGGCGCGCGAGGGATCGCCCACCAAAGCGGCGATTTCCGCCAGTCCGGTTATGCTCAGCATCTCATTACCTCGTCGCCAATATGGCCTTTCGGTCATGCCGATGGTTCGGCGCCGGCCGAAACCTCGCAAGCCCAGCGTCCCTAACCACCGGCGCAGAAGGAGACGCTGCCATGATCACGTGCTTCATCCGCTACGAGCTGGATCCGTACAAGATGGATGCGTTCGAGGAATATGCCCGCAACTGGGGCCAGGCGATCCCCCGCTGCGGCGCCGACCTGATCGGCTATTTCGCGCCGCACGAAGGTTCGGCCACCACGGCTTACGGTGTTTACACCATCAAGGATCTGGCCGCCTACGAAGCCTATCGCGCCCGGCTCCGGGCGGATCCGCTTGGTCAGGAAAATTACGCCTTCAGCCAACGCGAGCGCTTCATCCGTCGCGAAGACCGGCTGTTTCTGCGCAACGTCTCGGCTCCTCACGCGCCGTTGGTGCAGACCTGAATCTGCTCAAACCAGGTCGAGCTGCCAGGTTTCGCTCTGGACCGGTGCGCCGAATTCCTCATGCACGTGGCTCTCGATGATGCGGAAGCCGTGCGCGGCATAGATGCGGCGCGCGCTTTCGAGGATCGTGTGCGTCCACAAGGTCATCGCAGAATAGCCCACATCGCGCGCAAAGCCGAGACAGGCCTCGACCAGCGCGTTGCCGATGCCCAGCCCGCGCGCGAACGGCTCGACATAGAGCAAACGCAGCCGCGACAGGCCGTCGCCTTCGTCGGTCAGGAACACCGATCCCGCCATCGTGCCGTTCACCTCCGCCACCCAGCATTGCTCGCGCCCGGGCTTGAAATTGCGCAGGAAATCGGTGGTGACCTGTCCTTCGATCACCTCGATCTGCGGACCCCAGCCATAGACTTCGCGATAGAGGATCGACTGGCGCGCGGCGATCATCCCCATGTCGCCGGGGCGGAAGGTGCGCAACGTGAAGGCGCGTTTGTTTTCGCCGTCGAGCAATGTCTCGGTAAGGCGAAGCGCGGCGCACAGATCGGCGCGGTCGGAGGGGCCGAGCCGGTCGAGTATCTTCACCACCTCGGCCCGCTGGCGCGCGTCGATTTCGGCGAAAGCCTCCGCGCCGGCCTTGGTGATCGCGATCGACCGCTGCCGCGCATCTTCGCCGCCGCGCGTGCGCGCGATCCAGCCGCGTTCCTCGAAACGGCCGAGTACCCGGCTCACGAAACCCGCGTCCATCGCGAGGCGGGATTGCAGGTCGCTCGCGAGCAGCGGGCCGGTCTGTGCAATCTCGAACAGCAATCGCGTTTCGGCCAGCGAGAGGTCCGAGCCGAGGAAACGCGCGTTCAGCGCGCCGATGAAGCGGGTGTAGAAACGGTTGAACCCGCGAATTGTGGCAATCGCATCTTCCATTCGGGAAGCGTGCGGCAACTGGTTGATTCGGTCAACTATCTATTGCGGCCAATGAGTGAGACTGAACTCGGCTCAGCAACGTCACCGCGATCATGTGCTGGCTTTGCACCTGCGCATGGCTTCCAATGTAATTCCAATGCCTGTCACATCGATGTGAAGCTCCCCGGTCGGCAAATACCAGTCGAGCCTTTTCGCGTGGCTCAGCCGCTCGGTCAGTTTGTCGTCAAGGACCGGCGACAGGAAAATATTGTCCAACAGGCTCGCCTTCATGGCGATGCGGGGGCCGCCATCGATCGAAAGTTCGAACGGTCTTTCCCCGGTTCCGATAGACCAATCGGAATGGCCGCCGATGAGGATCAGCTTGCCCTCATTGTTGAGCGCGAGGATCGTATCCATCTGATTGCCTGCCAGGCGCGCATGGCAGGCTCGGCCCGGAATACCCGGCAGCGTCATCTGGAGTGCCCATCCTCCCGCGCCGGGAATTGGCAGGTCGGGTTTCTGAGCAGCCTCGGCCAGAGTGGGTTGTCCGGCGCAACGGGCAACTGCATCGAGCGCGGCCGAGGAATGAACGAGTGGGAAATGGAGGACATGACCGCGCAACGTGATTGTCACCCGCGACGACCTGATCACGTCCTGGGCGGGCTCTCCGCGGCCCAGGCGAATCTGCAGGACGCCGTGATCACCTGAAGCGGGCGAATAGACGGGAGAGTGGTCGTCGAAGACAAGGGTGGCCGGCTGGGTAGAAGAGGCCTGCGGGAAATCGGGCGACGAGATCAGCATCAGGAATTGCGGTCCGATTGCCGCCAACGTGAGCTGTGCCTGTCCGTCGTTCGGACCCCCGGCAACGCACGTCATTCCGTCGATCTTCTCTATCGCCCACTCCGGCGGCGGGACGGGAGCGCTCATCGCCGGCATTGCCAGAGCTGCCACTGCAAGCGTGAACACGCCCACCGATGCAATTGTGCCAGTCCCCATGGCGCCCCTCCTCAAGTGAGGAACATTACATGAACACATGGGTTCGTCAAGCAAGGTGCATGATTGTCGTCGAGAAGGAACCCAGCAAACGTCAAACGCTGCTCGCATCCGGTCGTCCCCACCAGTAGATGGGACCGCCCAATCAGGAGCAGATCGCCATGGCCACGCGCACCGAGACCGACAGCTTCGGACCGATCGAGGTTCCGACCGATGCCTATTGGGGCGCGCAGACGCAGCGGTCGATCGAGAATTTCCCCTTCGGCGAACGCGAGCGGATGCCGGTCGGGATCATCCATGCGCTCGCGATCGTGAAGCAGGCGGCGGCGCGGGTGAACCGCAGGCACGGGCTCGATCCGCACATCGCCGATGCGATCGAGCAGGCGGCCGCCGCGATCGTCGCGGGGCGGCACGACGATCAATTTCCGCTCGTCATTTGGCAGACGGGCTCAGGCACGCAATCCAACATGAACGTGAACGAGGTGATCGCGGGTATTGCCAATGAGGCGCTGGCGGGCACGCGTGGCGGCAAGGCGCCGGTCCATCCCAACGATCACGTCAATATGGGCCAATCGTCGAACGACAGTTTCCCGACCGCACTGCACATCGCCGCGGCGCGCGCGGTCAATGATCGGCTGTTCCCCGCGCTCGACGCGATGCTGGCCGAGCTGCAGACCAAGGCCAGAGCGTGGGACGACATCATCAAGATCGGCCGCACGCATTTGCAGGATGCGACGCCGCTCACGTTAGGCGACGAATTTTCGGGCTATGCCGCGCAAATGGCGCGCAGCCGCAAACGGATCGAGCCGGTGATCGCCAACGGCATGTACCAATTGGCGCAGGGCGGCACCGCGGTCGGCACCGGCCTCAACGCGCCCAAGGGCTTCGATGAGGAGATCGCCGCCGAGATTGCTACGATCACCGGCCTGCCCTTCGTGACCGCGCCCAACAAGTTCGAGGCGCTCGCATCCAACGATGCGCTCGTCCATCTGTCGGGCACGCTCAACGTGCTCGCGGTCGCGTTGAGCAAGGTCGCCAACGATATCCGCCTGCTGGGATCAGGGCCGCGCTGCGGATTGGGCGAGCTGAAGCTGCCCGAGAATGAGCCGGGCAGCTCGATCATGCCGGGCAAGGTCAACCCGACGCAGTGCGAGATGATGACGATGGTCGCGGCGCAGGTGATGGGCAACAATGTCGCGATCACGGTCGGCGGGCTGCAGGGTCATATGGAGTTGAACGTGTTCAAGCCGCTGATCGGGGCGGCGGTGCTGCGCTCGATCGATCTGCTCGCGACCGCGATGGAGAGCTTCCGGTTACGTGTGCTTGAGGGGCTTGAGCCGGATCGCGAACGGATTGCGGCGTTGCTCGATCGATCGCTGATGCTGGTGACCGCGCTCGCGCCCGAGATCGGTTACGACAATGCCGCCAAGATCGCCAAGCACGCGCATCATCACGGACTGACGCTCAAGGAAGCGGGGCTGGAGCTGGGGCTGGTCGATGCCGAGACCTTCGACCGCGTCGTCCGGCCCGAGACGATGATCGGGCGCTGACTTGGACGAGGGCGGGGTTTCAGGCTTCGCCGGGCTCGAAACGCGGATCCGCAGGGGGCTGCTCCTCGTCCTCTTTCGGACGATTGGCATAAAGCAACGCCGCCACCAGCGCCGCCGAGCCGATCCCGATCGCCGCGCCGGCGGTCGCAGCCACGACCTTTTTCCTACGTGAACTACCCTTGCCCTTGCGGGCCGAACCATGCGCCGTGCCGCCGCCATTACGCGTGTCAGCCATGCGTTTCTCCTCTGCTTCGGTCAGCTTAGCGCGGCCGGGCGGCGGGGTGAAGCGCCGATCGGCCATTTGCTGAAACAAGCGCATGTGACGGGGCGCTGGTTCCTGGATTTTCCCGGAAAATCGGTGGCGGCGCGAAGCCGATTACCGCGCACCCGCCGCCTAAGAACGATAACGCGATTGCGAGCGCGGAGTCGCCCATCGTGCAGCTGCTCCGTTGACCTTCCCGCGTCGGAAAGCCAAGAGCGGCCATGCCTCACGCCAATATCGAGCATCGCGGTGTCCTTTTCGTTCTGTCCTCGCCCTCGGGCGCGGGCAAATCGACGATCGCGCGTATGCTGCTCGAGAAGGACAAGGACATTGCGATGTCGGTGTCGGTCACGACCCGGCCGATGCGCCCGGGCGAGGTCGATGGGCGCGACTATCATTTCGTCGACGTGCCGACCTTCAAGGACATGGTCGGCGATGGCGAGCTGATGGAATGGGCGCACGTCTTCGACCATCGTTACGGCACGCCCCGGGCGCCGGTCGAGACGATGCTGGCGCAGGGCCATGACGTGCTGTTCGACATCGATTGGCAGGGCGCGCAGCAGCTCTACCAGCAAGCAGGCCAGGATGTGGTCCGCGTCTTCATCCTGCCGCCGTCGGTCGGCGAACTCGAACGCCGGCTGCGCCAGCGCGGCACCGATGCGGAGGCGGTGGTCGAGGCGCGCATGGCGCGCGCCAATGCCGAGATCAGTCACTGGGACGGCTACGATTACGTCCTGATCAATGACAATGTGCAGGCCTGCTTCGAACAGGTGCTCACCATCCTCAACGCCGAACGGCTGCGCCGGTCGCGCCAGACCGGCCTGATCGGCTTCGTCCGCAAGCTGATGACGGGCAAGAACGGCTAGGCTATCCTTTCTCCCGAACAACAGGGAGAGGCGTCATGGTTCGCATCCTTATCGGCAGCCTCGTCGGCGGGCTCGCGCAATGGATCGTCGGAGCGATCTTCTGGGGCACGCCGCTCAGCCGGATCGCCTTCCACGTCGCCGGCGACCCCGCCAATGCCGGCGTCCAGCAGGCGCTCGCGCAATATCTGACGCCTACCGGCACCGGCACTTATTATGTGCCCTGGCCCGACACGACGCAGGGAACGATCCTGCATGGGCGTGGCCCGGTCGCGCTGATTCATTTCAACATGTCAGGCTTCCCGGTGATGAACAGCACGTCGCTGATCGAAGGCCTGATCCTGTCGATCGTCTCGATCCTGCTGGTCGGGCTCGCGCTGCATGCGATCGGCAGCCGCGTCCAGGATTTCGCATCGCGCGCGAAGCTGGTGGTGCTCTTCGCGGTCGCGGCGACGCTCTATTTCACGATCGGCCAGCCGGTGTTCAACTATTATATGCCGTGGGGCTATTTCCTGTATCTGGCCCTATCGCAGGTGCTGGGCCTGATGACGGGCGGGTTGGTGCTGGTGCGCTGGTTCATGCCCGCGCCCGCAAGCGCCTCAGCGGAAACGCTTCACTAGACTCTGTAGACTCTGTCCTGTTTCAATTGACCCGTTCGTGTCGAGTAGGGTTCGAGCCTGGCGAGAACCGTATCGAGACAGGTCCCTCGATACGCCATCTCGACAGGCTCGATGGCTACTCGGGACGAACGTCCACATAAACAGGATAGAGTCTAGGTTTAGCTAGCGGTCACCGCCGTCCCCTTCACGATGGGGACGGTGCCCGCCGCCCTGTCCTTGCGGCGAGCGCCCGAAATGCGCGCCGCCCAGATGCGGCAGCTCGTCGCGCGTCAGCACGCCGTCGTGATTGGCGTCGAGCGCGTCGAACCTTTGATGTGCGGCCTCGACGAATTCGCGCGGTGAGACGGCGCGGTCGAAATTGAGGTCGGCCGCCACCACCGGCTCGGGCAGATCGAGGTAGGAATAGCGCGCGCCGCCCTCGTTCGCGGCGTCATAGTGTTGGGGCGGGGAGGGGCTGTCGGACGGCGGCGCGCCTTCGTCGTCACCCGCGCCGCGCGAAACTCCGCCGTGGCGGCGGCTTCCGCCTCCGCCACCGCGCCCGTGATGGCCGCCGCCCGCGCCGCCGGGAACCGGCAGATCGAACCCGCCGGCGCGGACCTCGGGTGCGATGTCCTCCTCATAATGCTCGATCTCTTCGGGGCCGATCTCGTCATTATGATTGAGATCGAGCATGCGGAAGAAACGGCCCGCATCCGCCATGAATTCGGCGCGCGTGATCTTGCCGTCATTGTTGGCGTCGACGCGCTCGAACCAGATTTCTTCCGGCGGCTTGTCGCCGGACCCGCTGCGGAAGGGCTCGCCCATTGGGCTGATGAAGGTCAGCGCCTGCGCCGACCCCGCCAGCAACAGCAACGCCGCCGCGCCGGCCAGGCGCGTGCCGCCGGACCGGGCGATGGCTGTGGGCAGGAATGTGGTCATGACTCCTCCGTTTCGACCGCTCGTTCGTGCGAACCGCCTGTCGTCAGGCTTAACGGAGGCGACCGGCCGCTGCCGTCGGTGCGCCGCAAAATTTAGGGGAGAAGGGCTCAGCCCTTGATGGTGTCGTCGTCGTAGCCCAGCATCTGGCTGGACGCGGCCTCGGCGCGCGCGGCAACCGCCTTGGCGCCGGCATAGATGAAGCCGTAAGTCGGGTAAGCGCGCTGGCCGACGTCGTGGATCGGGCCGTACCAGACCTTGACCGCGCTCCAGTCGCCCTTGGGCGAGGCATCGACCACGGTCACGTCATGCTCGACCTGACCGTGCACGCCCCAATTGGCATGCGTCACCTTGATAATGCGATCGGAAATGACCTGCGTCACGGTCGCGACATGGCCCGAGCGCATCGAGCCGATCGCCTTGAACACCAGCACCGAACCGAGCTTGGGTGCGGAGCCTTGCGCATATTTGCCGATCGCCTGGTTCCACCAGGATGCGGCGGCGCCGAACAACTGGATGCCGGAGAAGACGCGAGCGAAGGGGGCGCACTGCCAGAAGGTCTGGGCATTGGCGGCCGACGGAGCGGACAAAGCGGCAATGAAGAGCACGGAACAAAAGGCCGCTTTGAAGCTTCGAAACATTTGGGAAGATCCCCCGATCTCGCTGTTGATGATGGGATAGGGGGCGCAAGGCGGCGAATAGAAGCGCCCTGCGGTGAAATGAGCCGAGTCCGCGTTCGCCTGCGGATCCCTCTTGTGGATAACTCGACTCGCCCATGGACTCGAACGTTTCGTCCCTTAGGAAATGGGTAAGAAACCCTAATTTCGGGGTAATATGTCGAATCGCCGGGGCTGATCGTCGTTGCGATGGCCCGGCTTGCGGCCCTCCATCCGTGGTCATTGGGAACCGCGCAACAGCGAAGCAATCCAGTCCGGCGCTCTCCTCCGGTACAGGCCTGGATCGCCGCGCCCCTTTTCAGGCTCGCGATGACGCGGAGTGTATGCGGCCCGGCGCTACTTGCGCTTGAGGTTCCCCGCCGCTATGTCGCCGCTCGCTTCCGGGCCGGAGGAGTGTAGCTCAGTTGGTAGAGCATCGGTCTCCAAAACCGAGGGCCGTGGGTTCGAGTCCCTCCACTCCTGCCACTGAAAGGTGACGGGCCCAGGGGCAAAGGTTCGTAGAAAGCAGGGCCGGCTATGCGCCTCCTTCACCAAGGGGCGTGCTGCCGCTTGGCCCGGCTTTCGTTGGGTTTGACGGTTGAGTTTTCACGGGGAAGAACGTGGCAGAAGCTGGCAAGGGCGGACTGGTGGCGGGAATCCGCAACATTCCGGCCTTTATCAATCAGGTGAAGGCAGAGACGTCGAAGGTCGTCTGGCCGACGCGCCGCGAGACGGTCATGACCGCCGTGATGGTGGTCGCGATGACCATGCTCCTCGGCATTTTCTTCTTCGGGGTCGATTGGGTGTTCAGCCGGATCGTCCGCGAGCTCATCTCGCTCGCTTCCTAGGATAAAGAGAACATATGGCGCGCTGGTACATCATCCACGCTTATTCGGGTTTCGAGAACAAGGTCCGCGACCAGATCGTGGCCGATGCCGGCCGTCTCGGCCTCGAGCAACTGGTCGAAGCGGTCGAGGTCCCGACCGAAAAGGTGACCGAGGTTCGCCGCGGCAAGAAGGTCACGAGCGACCGGAAATTCTTTCCGGGCTACGTCCTGCTGAAGGCGTCGATGAACGACGACGTCTATCACCTGGTCAAGAACACGCCCAAGGTGACCGGCTTCCTGGGATCGAGCGGCCGTCCGCAGCCGATCACCGACGCGGAAGCCTCGCGCATCCTCAATACCAAGGAGGAAGCGGCGATCGCGGCACCCAAGGCCAAGCTCAAGGTCGATTACGACATTGGCGATACGGTCAAGGTGCTCGACGGCCCGTTCAACGGCTTCAACGGCGTGGTCGAGGAACTCGATTTCGACCGTGGCCGCGTCAAGGTTTCGGTGTCGATCTTCGGTCGCGCCACCCCGGTCGAGCTCGAATTCGAGCAGGTCGAACGGGTCAAGTAATTCTCGTCGTCCCAGCGAAAGCTGGGACCTCAGGAGGCGGAGGGCGTCGCCAGCCTCACGAGATCCCAGCTTTCGCTGGGATGACGGAATAAGACGCAATCCGCGGGAGACGCTCTTCGGAACGTCGCATGTACCGCTAAGCCATAGGAGGTAATCATGGCGAAGAAGATTACGGGTTACATCAAATTGCAGGTGCCGGCCGGCAAGGCCAATCCGTCGCCGCCGATCGGCCCCGCGCTGGGTCAGCGCGGCGTCAACATCATGGAATTCTGCAAGGCGTTCAACGCCGCGACCGGCTCGGAAGAGCCCGGCACGCCGCTGCCGACGGTGATCACCGTCTATGCGGATCGCAGCTTCTCGTTCGAGACCAAGACGCCGCCGGCGACCTACTTCCTGAAGAAGGCCGCGAAGCTGCAATCGGGTTCGAAGGAGCCGGGCAAGATCTCGGCGGGCACGATCAAGCGCTCGCAGCTGGCGGAAATCGCGACGGCCAAGATGAAGGACCTGAACGCGAACAATCTCGAAGCCGCTACCAAGATCATCGAAGGCTCCGCGCGCGCGATGGGCCTGCAGGTTGTGGAGGGCTGATCCGATGGCAAAGCTTAGCAAGAAGCAGAAGGCTCTCTCGGTCGATACCGTGAAGCTGCACGGCGTCGACGAGGCGATCAGCCTCGCCAAGGCGAACGCCACCGCCAAGTTCGACGAGACGATCGAGGTCGCGCTCAACCTGGGCGTCGATCCGCGCCACGCCGACCAGATGGTCCGCGGCGTGGTCACGCTGCCGAAGGGCACCGGCAAGACGGTGCGCGTCGGCGTGTTCGCCAAGGGCGCCAAGGCCGATGAGGCCCGCGCGGCGGGTGCCGACGTGGTCGGTGCCGAAGACCTGCTCGAAATCGTCCAGGGCGGCACGATCGACTTCGATCGCTGCATCGCGACCCCGGACATGATGGGCCTGGTCGGCCGTCTCGGTAAGGTGCTCGGCCCGAAGGGCATGATGCCGAACCCGAAGCTCGGCACGGTCACGATGGACGTCGCCGGCGCGGTCAAGGCAGCCAAGGGCGGTCAGATCGAATATCGCGTCGAGAAGGCCGGCATCATCCATTCGGGCATCGGCAAGGCGAGCTTCCCGGCGGAAGATCTGCGTGCGAATTTCGACGCTTTGGTCGACGCTATCGTCAAGGCCAAGCCGTCGGGCGCCAAGGGCAAGTACCTCAAGAAGGTGGCCGTCAGCTCTTCGATGGGCCCGGGCATCAAGGTCGATCCGGCCGAGATTTCGGCGGCGTAAGCCTTCAAAGCTTACGACCTCACAGACAAGGAGGGCCGGGAGCGATCCCGGCCCTTTTTGTTTGGCTGATTGCTCCCTCTCCCCTTGCGGGAAAGGGCTTTAATTGGCGCATATGCTTCCCATCTGTAGCGTCACGTTATGGCTGGACGGGAGAGATACACATGAGCACCGAACGCGCGGTTCTGGCCGGGGGCTGTTTCTGGGGCGTGCAGGATCTGATCCGCAAGCAGCCGGGAATCCTCTCGACGCGGGTCGGCTATTCGGGCGGGGATGTGCCCAACGCCACCTATCGCAACCACGGCACCCATGCCGAGGCGATCGAGATCATCTTCGATCCTGCCGTGACAAGCTTCCGGCGGCTGCTCGAATTCTTCTTCCAGATCCACGATCCGACCACGGTCAACCGCCAGGGCAACGATATCGGCCCGAGCTATCGCTCGGCGATCTTCTACACGAGCCCCGAGCAGAAAGCGGTGGCGGAAGACACGATCGCCGATGTCGACGCCTCGGGCCTGTGGCCGGGCAAGGTCGTGACTGAAGTGGCCCCCGTCGGCGACTTCTGGGAGGCCGAGCCCGAGCATCAGGATTATCTGGAACGGATCCCGAACGGCTATACCTGCCACTTCGTGCGGCCGGGCTGGAGGCTTCCGCATCGCGCGGACACCGCGGTCGCGTAAGCCTACGGAGCTGTGAGAGTGAGGAGGGCCGTGAGCGATCCCGGTCCTCTTGTTTTGCCCGGTCTAATCTGGACGCGCGGAGGCTGGATCGCTTCGGGCCTGCGCCCTCGCGATGACGAGCGGGGGTCTTTGCCCTATGGCTCCCGCCATGGCGCTCACCTCGATCCAGCTTATCGATTATGCCGGCATGGGCTTCCTCGCCGCATCGGGCGCGATCGCGGCGGCGGAGCGGCGCGAGGATGCGGTGACCTTCATCTTCTTCGGCTGCTTCACGGGGATGGGCGGGGGGACGCTGCGCGACCTGCTTATCGGCGCGCCCGTCTTCTGGGTGACGCGGCCCGATTATCTGGTGGTGAGCGTGCTCGCCTCGCTCGCGGTGTGGGTCTGGCCGATGCGCTGGACCAGCCACAAGGCCTTACTGTGGCTGGATGCGGTCGGCCTCGCGGCGTATGCCACCGTGGGCACGAGCAAGGCCTATGGCTTCGGCCTGTCGCCGCCAGTGTGCGTGGCGATGGGGGTGATCACCGCCTGCTTCGGCGGCATCCTGCGCGACACGCTCGCGGGCCAGCCCTCGGTGCTGATGCAGCGGCAGATCTACGTCACGGCGGCGATCGTCGCCGCGTCGGTGGATGTGCTGCTGCTGATGGCGGGAATGGGGATCATGGGCGCGGCGGTGATCGGCGGGCTGGTGGGTTTCGTGCTGCGCGCGGGGACGTTGCTGTGGGACTGGCGGCTGCCGAGGTTCAAACCCAACTGATCGGCTTCACGCTTTATTCCACCGGCGCCAGCAGGTTGGCATCGCGGGCGAGGCGCCATTGGCCGTCGGCTTCCTTACGGAGGAGCGTGAGCGTGTATCCGGCGCGATGCGCTTGTCCGCCGTCGGGCAGCGAAGCCTGCACGTCGATGCGGTTGCGGAGGAAGGCCCAATCGCCGAGTATCTTGAGTTCGACGATCTCGCTCGTACCGTCGATCCGCGCGCCGGCCATAGTCTCGAACGCGGCGGCGAAGGCGTCTTTCCCGAACGGCTCCTGGCCCGGAACCATGAACAGCACGTCGTCGGTCATCAGGGTGAGGATCGTAGAGAGGTCACCGCGCTGGGTCGCGGCCATCCAGGTTTCGACGACCTGCCGAATTGCTGTTTCGTCGGACATGCTTCGCTCTCGTTTCTGGCTTCGGGCGGGCGATGGGAATGCGTGCTCCGATCATGCTCCAACGAGCCTGTCTCGCGATGGATGCTGAAACAAGCCTGTCCTGAGCCCGTCGAAGGATTCAGCATGACGAAGGGCTGGATGGTCATGTCCAAGATTGACTCTTCGGCCTTTTCCGCTAGAGGCGCCGCTTCCCTGCCTTCGGGCGGGGATTCCGTCCGAGACAGCAGGTGAAGGGGAGTAAGCCCCTTCTTAATGTCCTGCCTAGACGGGGAAAGAGATTTAGCCGGCTCGCCTCAAGCGCCTGCCGGTCTGCCTGATGGGCCGCGTGCCCGGATAGTCAGTCCCATTCCCCTTCGGACTTTGCCGTTCGAGCTTCGGCTCGGGCGGACATGAATGCGTTCGGCGCATGTCGCGTCGAACGGAACGGAGAATGGCAATGGATCGTGCTCAGAAGTCCGAGCAGGTTGCAGCGCTGAACCGCACGTTGAACGAGACGTCCGTCGTGGTCGTCACGCGCAACCTCGGCATGACCGTCGCTCAGTCGACGGCCCTGCGCGTGAAAATGCGGGAAGCGGGCGCCAGCTACAAGGTGACCAAGAACAGCCTTGCCCGCATTGCCGCCGAAGGCACGCCGTACACGACCCTCCACGATTGGCTGGTGGGTCCGACGGCTTTGTCGACGTCGGTGGACCCGGTCGCGGCCGCCAAGATCGTCGTCCAGTTCGCGAAGACCAACGACAAGTTGGAAATCGTGGGCGGCGCGATGGGCACCACCGTGCTGGACGTGAATGGGGTGAAGGCGCTCGCAGAGCTGCCCAGCCTCGACGAGTTGCGCGCCAAGCTCGTGGGCCTGCTTCAGGCACCCGCGACCAAGGTGGCGTCGGTGCTTCAGGCACCCGCCGGCCAGCTCGCCCGCGTCTTCGGGGCCTATGCGGCCAAGGAAGCAGCATAATTTCAACCTGACTAACCATCGTCACCCCAGCCCGGGGTCCCAGCAAAGTAATACTTTGCTGGGTGCCCGATCGCTGGGGTCTCGGGAGGTAGAAAGCCGCCTGAGATGCCAGCTTTCGCTGGCATGACGGATCTAGAGAATGGAGATACATCATGGCAGACCTGAACAAGCTCGTTGACGACCTGTCCGCGCTGACCGTCCTCGAGGCGGCCGAGCTCTCGAAGCTCCTCGAAGAGAAGTGGGGCGTTTCGGCCGCCGCTGCCGTTGCGGTTGC
>Ga0209148_1000319_pt1 | contig 67129 bp, 64 predicted proteins | sample AraplaCol_mMF_r2_2_FD_184288 | JGI IMG/M metagenome (GOLD analysis project Ga0209148, IMG submission 184288) | Arabidopsis root microbial communities from North Carolina, USA - plate scrape CL_Col_mMF_r2 (SPAdes) (version 2) | ecosystem: Host-associated > Plants > Roots > Endosphere | place...
GTCGTCGTCGGACATTTGAACGTGCAGGCGCTTCATGGTCTGTCCTTTCAGGCTGGAGTCTTGCTGCGCTTTCGCGCGGGTTTCGAAGACGGCGCGGGCGCGCATGACACGCCGCCGCAGCAGTTTTCGGTGAGGAAGCCGACCAGCGCGTTCATGGTCTCGAACCGCGCCGCATAGATCATCGAGCGTCCCTCGCGCCGGACCGTGGCAAGGCCGGCCATCCGCAGCCGGTCGAAGTGAAACGTCAGCGTGTTGGGCGCCAGATCCAGCGCTTCCGCGATCGCGCCTGCGGTCATGCCCTCGGGGCCGGCCTGCACCAGCAGGCGGTAGACGTCGAGACGGTTGTCCTGCGCCAGCGCGGCGAGCGCCGCGACGGCATCTTTCTTTTCCATATTTCAACGATTATTGAAACGATGGCGGCGCGTCAACTTGAATCGTGGCTGTCTTGAGAGGCGAAACCAGCCGCAGAACTCGGGCCGATCGGTCCGCGAGAGCGCGAAATCATGTCCCATCGATGAGCAAAGGCGGCTTTATTCTCGCCACGGATGCGCTAAGGAAGAGCCTGGATGCGGTGCAGCACTGATGCCGCCCGCTGCTCGAAATTCAGGTCAAACCGGGCACGCTGCCGCTCAAGGCCGGCCCGCTCAACGAGAAGGACGTCATTCCATGATCAATACCGTTGGCATCATCGGAGCTGGCACCATGGGCAACGGCATCGCCCAGGTCTGTGCCGCGGCCGGGCTCTCGGTCGTGATGGTCGATATCTCCGATGCGGCGGTGAACCGCGGCATCTCGACCGTCGGGGGCAGCCTCGAGCGCTTGGTCAAGAAGGAGAAGATCTCGGCGGCCGATCGCGAGGCGGCGCTCAAGCGCATCACCGGCACCACCGACCGCGCCAAGCTTGCCGACTGCGATCTCGTCATCGAGGCCGCAACCGAGAACGAAGAGCTGAAGGTCAAGATCCTGAAGGACCTCTGCGCCACGCTGTCGCCGCGCACGCTGGTTGCCACCAACACCTCGTCGATCTCGATCACCAAGCTTGCCGCGGCGACCGATCGCCCGGATCGTTTCATCGGCATGCATTTCTTCAACCCGGTTCCGGTGATGCAGCTGCTGGAACTCATCCGCGGCCTGCAGACTTCCGATGATACCCACGCCAAGGCGCTCGATTTCGCCCAGCGCGTCGGCAAGGTAGCCATTACGGCCAAGAACAGCCCCGGCTTCGCCGTCAACCGCATCCTCTGCCCGATGATCAACGAGGCGATCTTCGCGCTCCAGGAGGGCATCGCGAGCGCGGAAGAAATCGACGCCGGCATGAAGCTCGGCTGCAACCATCCGATCGGGCCGCTGGCGCTGGCCGATCTGGTCGGCCTCGACACCATGCTGTCGGTGATGGAGGTCTTTTACAAGGGCTTCAACGATCCCAAATACCGTCCAGCCCCCTTGCTCAAGGAAATGGTCGATGCCGGCCATCTCGGCCGCAAGACCGGGCAGGGCTTCTACAGCTACGGCGCGTGATCCTGTAATCGCTACAAAGACGGTGCCGTAGCCGTAGGGTGGCAAAGCGCAAGCGTACCCACGCATTTTCGCGATGGGGAGAGATGGTGGGCACGGCGCAAGTGCGCCTTTGCCAACCCTACGACACCGATCAACGAGCAGCTGCCGGGCTCGAAACGCCCGGCCGCTCCATCCCGCAATTTGCGCCAGGACAAAGATGTCGGGCGCATTTGGCCTGACAATGTCGAGCGGGCGGCTCGCGGGAACAACGAACGGAAAACGAAGGACATGTCGGATCGACTGAAGGCCGAGCGCGAGGCGGCGGCCGCGCGGCGGAACCTGCTGACCCAGGATGCGATCGAGCGCACCGGGATCACCGAGGAGATGATCGGGGAACTCGTCACCCGCTTCTATGGACGCGTGCGCGAGGATGCGCTGCTCGGGCCTGTCTTCGCGATCGTGCAGAATTGGGACGAGCATCTCGCCAAGCTCAAAGACTTCTGGTCCTCGGTGGTGTTGATGAGCGGCCGCTATCACGGCTCGCCGATGCGGGCGCATATGCCGCTCAGCCTTGTCGGCGATCATTTCGATCGATGGCTCGACCTGTTCGAACAGACCGCGCGCGAAGTCTGTCCGCCGCCGGCGGCCAGCCTGTTCATCGACAGGGCGCGTCGCATCGCCGACAGCTTTGAGATGGCATCGGCGACGATCGCCGGTCGTATCGCCGCGCCGCGTCACGTGCTCAGGTCCTGAAATACAAAATGCCTGCTCGATAAACGTGCAGTTGAATCGCGTTGCAGTTGCACGAGCGCAGCGGATAGCACCTCGCACCAATTCCAGCAGCATCGGTCTGATCTGCAAAATCATCATGCCGATCGCGCGGCATGATGTTGAAATGGCAAAAACGCATTTGAATGCGTGAGATTGCGTTCAATCAACGCGAGTAAAGCCATATTGATGCACTGCGGCGCCAATTCTTCGCCTTCATTTCGGCAGAGTTCCAGCGCCTGCTACTGTGCATGTCGAATGCATCGTTCAACACCGCATCGTCATCCTCCGACAACATTGCGGAGCCCGAATCCTGCGCCGAGCAAACGCGGCGAACGCTGCTGCTCGGTGCGCTGGCCGCAACTGCGTGTCTCGGCTCTTCCGCGCCGGTGCGCGCGGGCGAAGATGCGCCGGGCTCGGACGAGCGGCCGCAGAAGGGCGATGTGCTTGTGTTCTCCGAAGGCGACAAGGAGGGCAAGCTCATCACCATGGCCGATCTGCCGCGCGGCGGGCCGCCGGTTCATGCCTGGCCGCAGGATCCCAAGACCTCGGTGGTGCGCAGCGCCTCGCGGCTCAACGAGCTCCTGATCATCAAACTCGATCCCGCTGATCTCGACGAGGCGACGCGCGCGCGCGCCGTCGACGGCATCCTCGCTTATTCCGCGATCTGCGCCCATGCCGGCTGTCCCGTCACTGCTTGGGTCAAAAGCGATGTCGGCGACAAGGATGTGTTCAAATGCATGTGCCACAACTCCGAATACGATCCGCGCGAAGGCGCACAGGTGGTGTTCGGGCCGGCGCCGCGGCGGCTCGCCGCGCTGCCGCTGGCGCTCGCTGACGGCTCGCTCAGCGTTGCGGGTGGCTTCATCGGAAAGGTAGGTGGCGCGCAGCCGGGATGATGGACGGCGCGGGATGTGCCCGTCTCACGAAAGGCCGCATCCGCCGAGGGGCGGATTTCGGGACGAACGACAAGAATTCAAAACAAGAATTCAATCGGTTGAAAAGGGGAAACGTCCATGAAATCGTACATGACGAGAAAGCAATTACTGCTGTCCGGCTTCGTTGCCTTCACATGTGTCGCCTCGACCGCCGCGATCGCCGGCGCGATCGAGAATTATGCGCCCGTGACCCAGCAGCGCCTGGAAAATCCGGAGCCCGGCAACTGGATGCTCTATCGGCGCACCTATGACGGGCAGGGCTACAGCCCGCTCGACCAGATCAACACCTCGAACGTGAAAGACCTGACCCCGGTCTGGACATTCGCCACCGGCGTGGTCGAAGGCCATGAGGCGCCGCCGATCGTCAACAATGGCGTGATGTTCGTGGCAACGCCGATGGGGCAGGTCATCGCGCTGAACGCGAAGACCGGTGACGAATACTGGCGCTACAAGCGGCAGCTCCCCGACGATCTGTTCCAATTGCATCCGACCAGCCGCGGCGTCGGGCTGTGGGAGGACAAGCTCTATCTCGCCACCACGGATGATCACGTGGTCGCGCTCGATGCCAAGACCGGCAAGGTGGTGTGGGACACCAAGGTGCAGGACTACAAGAAGGGTCAGTACATGACCTTGATGCCGCTGATCGTCGACGGCAAGGTCATCGTCGGTGGCTCGGGCGGCGAGTTCGGCGTGCGCGGCTATGTCGCCGCCTACGACGCCAAGGACGGCAAGGAGATTTGGCGCACCTTCACCATTCCCGGTGAAGGCGAGCCTGGTCATGACACCTGGCAGGGCGATGACTGGAAGAACGGCGGCGGCTCGGCCTGGATGACCGGCACCTATGACAAGGACACCAAGACGGTCTATTGGGGCGTCGGCAACGCCGCGCCATGGCCCGGCGAGATGCATCCCGGCGACAATCTCTACACCTCGTCGGTGCTCGCGCTTGATCCCGGCAACGGCAAGATCAAGACCTATCATCAGTACCACCAGAACGATTCCTGGGACTGGGACGAGGTCGACGCGCCGATGTTGATCGACCTGCAGCGCGACGGTCGCAGCATCAAGAGCCTGGTTCATCCTGGCCGCGACGCGATCTTCTGGGTGCTCGAGCGCACGCCGACCAAGATCAACTATGTCGCCGGCTGGCCGTTCGTCTCGACCGATGTCTGGAAGGGCATCGACGAAAACGGCAAGCCGATTGTCGATCCCGATCACAAGCCGGCGGTCGGCAAGCGCGTCGAGTTCTGCCCGTCATTGTGGGGCGGCAAGGACTGGCCGTCGGCGGCCTACAGCCAGAAGACCGGCCTCGTCTACGTGCCGGCCAACGAGAACTTCTGCGGCGGCTTCACCGGCGAGAAGATCCCGCTCAAGGCCGGCGAACTCTGGCTCGGCACCAAGCCTGAGGATATCGGCCTGAAGACCAAGCCCGGCGCCGATCATTTCGGCGAAATCCAGGCCTGGGATCCCGCGACCGGCAAGAAGGTGTGGCAGCACGACTTCCCGAAATCGCAGATGTTCGGCTCGGTCACGGCAACCGCAGGCGATCTCGTCTTCGCCGGCGGCACCAACGACCGCAACTTCCGTGCCTTCAACGCCAAGACCGGCGAGCTGTTGTGGGAGCAGAAGACCAACTCCGGCATCATGGGCATGCCGATGTCCTATGAGATCGACGGCACGCAGTATATCGCGATCCAGTCGGGCTGGGGCGTGGACGCGCAGCGCATCCAGGACGCGCTCGCGACCAACAATATCGGCATCGAGTCCAACGTGCCGCAAGGCGGCGTGATCTGGGTGTTCGCGCTGAAGAAATAAGCTCCGCAGGCGGATCGAGAGACGCGGAGCGACAGGGGGCAAATGCGGCGGACGGCAACGTCCGCCGCATTCTGCGTGCATCGAAGCGAGTCTGTGGTCACCAGCGTTGCTGCCCTCTCCCACACGGGGAGAGGGTACATTCATGCGCAATTGTCAGGAGATCACTTCCCCTGCCTGTCGACCTTGTCCTTCTCCGTCTGGTTCATCTCCCGAACCTTCGGATCGGTGCTGCTCTGCCCTGTGGTCTGGGTGGTGGAGGCGGGCGGGGCGCTGGCGTTGGGGAGTGAGGTCTGGTCCGGCGCGGTAGGGCGCGTCGCCGTGGTCGGCGGCGCTGTGTTGCTGCTCTGCGCGAACGCGCCTGCACCAGTCAAAAGAAAGGCGCTCGACAGCAACGAGACTGCGAGCGCCCTGGGAATGTTGATCATCGATCTGCTCCTGTCAGATCGATGGGAAACGGCCCGAAGCCGCCGATGTTCCCGAGCGCGATAGACTTCTATCGCGCTCTGCTTTGTTTGAGCATGATCTATCCGGAAAACCGGTGCCCACTTTTCCGGATCATGCTCTCACGCCTCCAATTGCTTCCCGATCGGAAGCGCGCGGATGCGCTTGCCGGTCGCCGCGAAGATCGCGTTCATCAGCGCCGGTGCGAACGGCGGCACGCCGGGCTCGCCGACGCCGCTCGGCGGCGTGTCGGGGCCGGGCGGCACGATGTGGACATTGGTCACCAGCGGAGCCTCGTCGATCCTGACGACCTGGAAGTCGTCAAAATTCTTCTGCTCCACCTTGCCGTCCTTGAAGGTGACCGCGCCATATTTGGCGAGGCTCAGGCCCATGATCGCGGCGCCCTCGATCTGCGAGGCGATGCGCTCGGGGTTGACGTAAGTGCCGCAGTCGATCGCGGTGTCGACCCGTGGCACCGTCAGCTTGCCCTTGTCGTCAACAGCCACCTCGACGATGGTCGCGATATAGCTGACGAAGCTGCGGTGCACGGCAATGCCGAGGCCGTGGCCCTTCGGCACCTGACGGCCCCATTCGCCCTTGTCGGCGACCAGCTCGACCACCTTGCGCAGACGCGCGGTGTCGATCGGGTAGCTGTCATAGGGCTCGCCGTAGTTCCAGAGGTCCTTGACATTGGGCTTGACGATGCGCGGGCTGCCGATCAATGCCAGCAACGTCTCCTTCTGGTCGCGTCCGGTCGCGTTCGCGATCTCGCCGACCATCGACTGCACCGCGAAGGCGCGCGGGATGTTCGAGACCGAGCGGAACCAGCCGATGCGGGTGAATGCCGCAGCTTCCGGATTCTCGCAGGAGATGTTGGCAATCTCGAACGGCATGTCGACGAGCCCCATGCCGAGCTCGAACGCTGCCGCATGGTTGGCACCGGCCGCGAAGGTCGAGGCGATGGTCGGCGCCACGCTGCGGTGGCGCCAGGCGATCACCTTGCCGTCCTTGTCGAGCCCCGCCTCGATCCGTTCCACCGAGACGGTGTGCAGGAAGTCGTGATGGAGGTCGTCCTCACGCGTCCACTGCACCTTCACAGGTGCGCCGAGCTCCTTCGACAGCAACGCAGCCTCGAGCGCGAAGTCGCATTTCGACTTGCGGCCGAAACCACCGCCGAGCAGCGTGACGTTGACGGTGACATTGCCCTCGGGAATGCCGAGCGTCTTGGCGACGTCCTCGCGCGTGCCGCCCGGGCTCTGCACCGGCGCCCAGATCTCCGCCTTGTCGCCCTTGACGTCGGCAACCGCGACCGGCGGCTCCATGCTGACATGGGCAAGATGCGGCAGATAATATTCGCCTGTTACGACCTTGGCTGCCGTCTTGAGCGCGGCATCCGCATCGCCCTCCTGGCGCACGACGAGACCCGGCTTGCGTGAGGCCTCCTCAAGATCCTTGCGGTAGGCGACCGAGTCGTATTTGCCGTTGGCGCCATCGTCCCAGACCAGCTTGAGCGCATCGCGGCCCTTGATCGCAGCCCCGGTGTTGCGAGCGATCACGGCAACGCCGCCGAGCGGCTGGAATTTCGACGGCCACGGCCAGCCTTGAACCTTCATCACCTTCTCGACACCGGGCACTTTCATTGCCGCGTCCGGATCGAACGAGTCGAGCTTGCCGCCTGTTACCGGCGGGCGCGCGATCACGGCGTATTTCATGCCCGGCAGGCGCACGTCGGCGCCGTAGCGGGCCTTGCCGGTGGTGATGTCATGGAGATCGACGATGCTGACCTGGCCCTTGCCGAGATAGCGGAAGTCCTTGGGGTCTTTCAGCTTGAGCCCTTCGATCGCGGGCACCGATTCCTTGGCGGCATCGGCAGCGAGCTCGCCGAAGCCAAGCTTGCGTCCGCTGGCGCTGTGGACGACCTCGTGATTGACCGCCTTCACCTCCGTCGCCGGCACGCCCCAGCGCTTGGCCGCGGCCTGCTCCAGCATGGTGCGGGCGGAGGCGCCGATCTGGCGCATCGGGATCAGATAGTGCCGCGTGCTGCGCGAGCCGTCGGTGTCCTGATTGCCGAACTTGACCTCGTCGCCATGGGCCTGCTGCACTTTCACCTTGGACCAGTCGGCCTCCATCTCCTCGGCCACGATCAGCGGCAGGCTGGTGCGCACGCCGGTGCCCATTTCGGAGCGGTGGGCGAGGATGGTGACGGTGCCGTCGGGCGCGAGCGCGACGAACACGCGCGGGTCGACCACGACGCCGTGCGGCATCTTGCCGGCGCCGGTCTCATAGGCAAAGGCCTGGCGCGTCATCACGGGGGCGGCGAGCACGAAGCCACCGGTGATGCCGAGGCCCTTCAGGATGCTGCGGCGCGAGACCTTCTCGACCTTGATGTTCTTTTCGAAGCCACGGAGCTTGCCGGGATTGTCGATGAAATTCATGTCACACTCCCGTCGATGCGAGGTGGACGGCATTCTCGATGCGCTGATAACAGCCGCAGCGGCAAATGTTGCCGGACATCGCCTCGCGGATCTGATCGTGCGACGGCTTGGGATTGTCCATCAGCAGCGCCGCGGCCTGCATGATCTGGCCGGCCTGGCAGAAGCCGCATTGGGGAACGTTGACCTGGCGCCAGGCCTTCTGCACGGGATGATCACCGTTCGGATGCAGTCCCTCGATCGTGGTGACCTCGCGCCCCGCGACGTCGTTGATCGAGGTGATGCAGGAGCGCACCGCCTCCTTGTCGACGATGACGGTGCAGGCGCCGCACAGGGCCTGGCCGCAGCCGAATTTTGTGCCGGTCAGGCCGGCTTCGTCGCGCAGGAACCAGAGTAGCGGGAGATCCGGGTCGCCGTCCCAGCTCTGTTCCTGGCCGTTGATCTTCACCTTGATCATGATCGTCCCTCGCTCTTCATAAGCTTGCTGATTTCAACATTGCCGATGTCGATCGGCGCAATGTCTGTTGGGTCGCGTGACCGCATTCCGGCCCGTTGTCCCGCGCGGGCAGGTCCCGGCAGGAAGCTGGAATGCGAATCGTGATGTACGGATGTGCTCGATACCTCCCGTTTTGTTCTTATTTGATTGAACTCGCGCGGCATCGTGACGGCGCGACCCTAGCAGAGATCGCGTCGAACCGGCGTTCACAGCCGGGTGTTCTTGACGTGGACAGATTGCATCCGGGGTTTGTCAAAAGCAGGGCGCGGCAACAGGTCGCGCGACGACGGTCGTCAAATCGAGCAGGTCAAAAAAGCTTCGTCCGCCAGAGGGACTGAGCGGACGAAGCAGTAGTCCTCAGTCGAGGGAGGGAGAATCGCTAGGCCGCGCTGACTTCAAGACGGAAGAGGGCGGCACTGCGCAGTCATTCAGAGACCAGGACTGAGGGAGCGGAGCGCGCTCGCTTAAGCAAAGTGCGCGGGCGGCAATATGCCGCGATCATTCGAAAGCCGCAGACCATCCGGCTCGCTGGCGAACCAGCGAGCGGACGGGGCATCGTCAAGCGGCTTTGCTCACGCGGCCTTGTCAGGCAGCTTTGGCCTTCGCCACGTGGGTCGCGATCGCATCCATCAGCGCTGGCGACAGGCAGTCGTAGGGCTCGAGGCCGATTTCCTTCAGCCGCGAACGGATGCCGGCCATCTGCTCGGGCTTCACACCGGATTCGATGACAGAGGACACGAAGGCGGCGAATTGCGGCGCCTGCGAGCCCTGCTCCTGGAACAGCTCCGGGTGGATGAAGTCGAGACCGTAGAACGGATGGTTCTTGTTCTCGATACGGCCGAACATATGCGTGCCGCAGGCCTTGCAGGCGTGCCGCTGGATCACGGCGGAGGCATCGACGATCTGGAGCTTGTCGCCGTTCTCGAGCACGGTGAGGTTCTGGCGCGGCACCACGGCCACGACCGAGAAGGTCGCGCCCTGCGGTTTCCAGCACTTGGTGCAGCCGCAGGCGTGGTTGTGCGCCACGTCGCCCTTGATGCCGACCTTGACCTGATGGTCTTTGCATTTGCAGGCGAGCGTACCGCCGGCAAAATGGCCAGTGCCTTGCTTGAGGCCGTTGTCGATCGAGGGGTGGAGTGCAGTCATGGGTCGATCCTCCTTGGGTGTGACGCTTTCGGGCTAGAACACGACGACTGAACGAATTGATTTACCCTCATGCATCAGGTCGAAGCCCTTGTTGATGTCTTCGAGCTTGAGCGTGTGGGTGATCATCGGATCGATCTGGATCTTTCCGTTCATGTACCAGTCGACGATCTTCGGCACGTCGGTGCGGCCGCGGGCGCCGCCGAAGGCGGTGCCGCGCCAGTTGCGGCCGGTGACGAGCTGGAACGGACGGGTGGCGATCTCCTTGCCGGCTTCGGCAACGCCAATGATGATCGAGGTGCCCCAGCCGCGATGGCAGGCTTCCAGCGCCTGGCGCATCACCGTGGTATTGCCAGTGCAGTCGAAGGTGTAGTCGGCGCCGCCATCGGTGAGGGTGACGAGATGCGGGACGATGTCGCCGGTGAGCTTCTTCGGATTGACGAAGTCGGTCATGCCGAACCGGCGGCCCCATTCCTCCTTGGAGTCGTTGATGTCGACGCCGATGATCTTGTCGGCGCCGGCCATCTTGGCGCCCTGGATCACGTTGAGCCCGATCCCGCCGAGGCCGAACACGACGACGTTGGAGCCCGGCGTGACCTTCGCGGTGTTGACGACGGCGCCGACGCCAGTGGTGACGCCGCAGCCGATGTAGCAGCTCTTGTCGAAGGGCGCGTCTTCGCGGATCTTCGCCACCGCGATCTCAGGCAGCACCGTGAAGTTGGAGAAGGTCGAGCAGCCCATATAGTGGTAGATCGGCTTGCCCTTGTAGGAGAAGCGGCTGGTGCCGTCGGGCATCACGCCCTTTCCTTGCGTCGCGCGGATCGCGGTGCAGAGATTGGTCTTCTGGCTCAGGCAGCTTTTGCACTGCCGGCATTCCGGCGTGTAGAGCGGAATGACGTGATCGCCCGGCTTCACCGAGGTGACGCCCGCGCCGATCTCGCGGATGATGCCGGCGCCCTCGTGGCCGAGGATCGACGGGAAGATTCCTTCGCTGTCGAAACCGTCGAGCGTGTAGGCATCGGTATGGCAGATGCCCGTCGCCTTGATCTCGACCAGGACTTCGCCGGCCTTCGGCCCTTCCAGATCGACTTCGACGATTTCGAGCGGTTTTTTGGCTTCGAAAGCGACGGCGGCACGTGTCTTCATCGGTAACTCCTCAAATTCTCGCAGGGCGCCAAGACTTAAGTCTCAGCCGGGTCCCAAACGTTCACTTCTTGCCCATGCACGAGTCTTCATTTTTGGTATAGGCGTCGTTCTTGTCCTCGTGCTTGCCAGGGCGGGCACGGCCCCAGGCCTCGTTGGAGCGGGCGCGCAGATAGACGTAGAGATCGTCCATGTAGCAGGCGACGTTCGGGTTATCGCCGAAGGCCGGCATCACGTTCTCGGACGCGGTCGAGATGTTCTTCCGACCGGAGGCGACGACGCCGAGAAAATCGGCATAGCTCATCGTCTTGAGCGAATCCTTCAGCGCGGGCGCATAGGTCGAGCCCATGCCGTCGGGGCCGTGACACACATGGCAGTCCGAATGATAGCGGCGGTATCCGGAATAGGTGTACCAGTCGACGGAGTCGCCGTTGACCTTGTAGGTCGGATTTCCGTCCTTATCGAGCCATTCGCCAGTATCGTTCTGCTTGACGGCAGCCGGATCGCCCGAGCCGTCCGCGACTGCAATTCCCCCGGACGCAACGAAGATCATCGTAGCAATGACAGAGCATATTTTACGCAAGAGATGTTCCTCGAAGGCGTCAGGTGGAGACGAGCCGGCGCGTGGAGGTTGATCCACGCGCCGGAGTGATACTGAACAGAGGCTAGTTGGGCAGCGAGAACACGGTCAGCGTACCGCCGAGCGCCGTGTAGTTGCTGAGGGCCGCATAGCCACCGACCGCGCCGAGGCCCGCAGTCGGATCAGTCAGACCTGCTGCCAGACCGATACCGGCCCAGCCACCGACGCCGGAGAGCACTGCGACATACTGCTTGCCGCCGTTCTCGTAGGTGGTGACGTTGCCGATGATGCCGGAGGGAGTCTTGAACTTGTAGAGCTCCTTGCCGGTCTTGGCGTCGACCGCCTTCAGGTAGCCTTCGAGCGTGCCGTAGAACACCACGCCGCCGGCGGTTGCGAGCGCACCCGACCAGACCGAGAACTGCTCCTTGTTCGACCACACGATCTTGCCGGTCTTGCCGTCCCAGGCGATGAAGTTACCCATGTTGGTATCGCCCTGCGGCGGATACATCGAGAGCGTCGCACCCACATAGGGCTGGCCCGCGGTGTAGCTCACCTTGAACGGTTCGTAGTCCATGCAGACGTGGTTGGTCGGGACGTAGAACAGCTGCGTGTCCGGCGAGTAGGCTGCCGGCTGCTCGTCCTTGGTGCCGAGCGCGGCCGGGCAGATACCCTTCACGTTGTGGTCTTCACCCGCCTTGTCGGTCGAAGCTGCGTCGAGCACCTTCGGACGGCCATAGGTGGCGGAGTTCTTGTCCATGTCGACGCCGGAGGTCCAGTTCACCTTCGGATCGTACTTCTCTGCGACCAGAAGCTCACCAGTGGCGCGATCGAGCGTATAGCCGAGGCCGTTACGATCGAAATGCGTCAGCAGCTTGCGGGCCGCGCCGTTGATCGACTGATCCGAGAGGATCATCTCGTTGACGCCGTCATAGTCCCATTCGTCATGGGGCGTCATCTGATAGACCCACTTGGCAACGCCGGTGTCCGGGTTACGTGCCCAGATCGTCATCGACCATTTGTTGTCGCCGGGGCGCTGCTTCGGATTCCAGGTCGAGGGGTTGCCCGACCCGTAGTAGATCAGGTTCAGCTCTGGATCGTAGGAGATCCAGCCCCAGGTGGCGCCGCCGCCGATCTTCCACTGATCGCCTTGCCAGGTCTTGAGGCTCGAATCCTTGCCGACCGGCTTGCCGAGTGCGGTGGTGCTGTCGTTGACCAGGATCTGATCATCAGGACCTTCCGAATAGCCGCGCCAGGCCAGCTTGCCGGTCTTGATGTCGTAGGCGCTCATATGGGCCTGAACGCCGAACTCGCCACCGGAGATGCCGATCAGCACCTTGTCCTTGACGACCATCGGCGCCGAGGTGCCGGTCTCGCCCTTGCTCGGGTCGCCGTTCTTGGCGGTCCATGCGACCTGACCGGTCTTGGCGTCGAGCGCGACGAGAGTCGTGTCGGCCTGATGCAGGAAGATCTTGCCGTCACCGAAAGCGAGGCCGCGGTTAACCGTGTCGCAGCACATCACCGGGATAACGTTCGGATCCTGCTTCGGCTCGTACTTCCAGACGATCTTGTTCTCGTTGGAAAGGTCAATGGCGTAGACCTTGTTCGGGAAAGGCGTATGGACGTACATCATGTTGCCGATGATCAGCGGGCCGCCTTCGTGGCCGCGCAACACGCCGGTCGAGAAGGTCCACGCAACCTGGAGCTTGCCGACATTTTGAGCGTTGATCTGATTGAGCTTGGAGTAGCGGCTGTTGGCGTAGTCGCCGGTCGGCATCACCCAGTCTTTCGGGTTCTGCGACATCTTGTTCAGCTCGTCATTGGCCGACGCGGTCCCGACGGCGAGAGCCGCCGCGGAGCCAAGAAAGGTCGCCAGTAGCACCTTGCGCATAGTCATTCCTCCGTTGGTCTCGTTTATTGTTTCCGAAGCATTGCTTAATCACCGGGCTTCTCGTCCGGCGTCTGCTCGTGCAGGGCGGTCACGTTGGGGACCAGAAACGATGCTGTGGTGTTTCCTCCTCCTGATGAGAGCTACGGGTCCACGTGCAGGAGCGGCCCGTTCTTTTTGTTCCTGCCGCAATCCCTAACGACTTCGCCAACGGGAAACTTGCCCAAGAGTGAACCCGCTTTGCTCGACAGCGCACGAAGGCAAAGATTTTGATTTTGCGGTAGCGAATTCAGCGGCTTCCGTGCGGCGCGGCGCGATGCTCAACGCTCAGGTTCCCCTTGACGGCGGTGCAACTAAGGCGGAGGATTAACCGTCAAGGGTGGCAATGGAACGATGGCGCTCGTTCAAAAGACCGCCCAAATTTGAGGTAAACGTCACGCAATCAAGGCTGAGGGCTCAGCAGGCGCTGGCCGCGATTCGCGTCGGATCTCCGGGTATCACCAGTGGCTGGATTAATGTCCGACACAATTCACACGCTCTCGACGACGGGACTGACGCCCAAGCGACAGATCCAGAGCTGGGTCGACGGACTGACGAGTCTGTGTGGTCATTTCGATGTCGATCCGCTGGAGGCGTCCTCGCTCGAAGGACGCATCGACTACACCACGGTCTCGCGGCTGAAGCTCTGTCAGATCGAAGTCAGCCAGCATCGCATCGCGCACACGCTCGCGCGCGCCAAGGCCAATGAACACCCGTACATCAAGATTCACTTCCAGACCTATGGCGTGTCTTACTTCGAGCAGGAAGGCCGCCACATCGAGCTGAACCCCGGCGACATCATCGCCTATGACGTCTCCTGTCCGCATCTGATCGTCAGTCCCGCCTTCACGCGCCACGACGTGGTGATCGTGCCGAAGGCGCTGCTGCGCGATCGCGGCTTCCCGTCACAGCGCATGCCGGCGTGCAAGCTGTCGGCGAGGACGGGCACGGGGCGGATCGCCCATGATTTCGTCCATGCCACGTTCGACGAGGCGGCGAAGCTGTCGGCCAACAGCGCGGTCGGCGTTGCCGATTCGCTGATCGATCTGTTGCTGCTGCCGCTGCGCGAAGCCGATACGATGTTCGATCGGGTCGGGCCCGAGGCGATGTATGTGCGTGCCCAATTTTTCATCCGCGAACATCTGCGCGATCCGGATTTGTGCATCGACCAGATCTCCGCCGAGCTCGGCTGCTCGAAGCGCTATCTGCACATGCTATTCTCGGAGCGCGGCACCACGGTGAGCGACTATATCTGGCAGGCCCGCCTGCAGAACTGCCGTCAGGAGCTCGAAGCCCACGGCGGCAAGACCATCACCGACGTCGCGTTCTCCTGGGGCTTCTCCAGCTCGTCGCATTTCAGCCGCGTGTTCCGGAAGTATTTCGGCGTGGTGCCGTCCTCGATCCACAAGGCGCAGCAGGGCGCCGTCGCTGCGGACGAAACCTAGGCCGGCCGGCTCAACTCGACCTGCTTAACTCGACATGGCGACGTAGGGGATGCTGGTCACGAGCGCTGCGACCAGCGCTGCGTTGCAGAGCATTCCGCTCCAATGCAAATGGCGAAGCCGGCGCACGGCATCGGTGTCGCCCGCATCCCTGGCGTTGAGCTCGTCGTCCATCCGTCGCATGAACCAGCCGCGTCCCCGGATCGCCAGGGCCGCGATCAAGCCGACGCCCATGGCGAAGAGCGGCCGGCCTTCAAGGAGGAATGCCATCGTCGCGAGGACGCCGGTCACGCTGATCATCCTGAACTGGATGTTGAACATCCCGCGCAGCAGCTGCGTGACGGGCGGGATGTCCAGCTTCACCAGCAGGAATGCGGGCGAGGCCAGCAGGAAATAGCCCATCGGAAAAAGCAGGATCACCAGGGCTGCGACGGCGACAGCATCGGGTTTCATGCGCTTGGCCTTTCACACCCGGAGCGGAGAGGGGGTCCCGGGCGACAACGCGGGATCATAGCCGGCCGACGGCCTTGCGACACTAGGCTTTGGTTGGATGCGAAGGGGGCGAGCCGCCTCGCCGCACCACGCGCCGCCAGACGATGTCGGTCAGGGCGACCGCGACGAGGCCGAACACGCCGCCAATGACCACGTTGGCGACGCGCTCCTCCGCGATGCCGCTGGCGCCGCCGGCAAAGGATGCGGCAAGCGCGATGAAGAAGCAGCGCAGGCCGAAGCCGACAATATAGCGGGAGAACGAGATCAGCGTCAGCGTGGCCGCGAGAACCGCAAGCGCGTAGCCGATGCGGTTTTGCGTGAGTGCAAGGCCGGCAAGGAAGCCCAGGGGTGCGCCGACGAATGCGCCGATGGCGCGTTGCTTCAGCTTGTCGGTGGAGGCGGAGAGGTCGCCGACCACGACGCTCGCCGCCGACCACATCACCCACTGCCCCTGTGCAAGATCCAGGATCTCGACCAGCGCCGCTGCCGCGAAGACGGCCAAGGCGGTGGCCGATGCGGGCAGCAGCCACTCGCTTGCCGGTGGCCCGAACGATGTCGCGGCATTGTCCGGCTGCCGCTGATCGTAGAGCTGAATAGCGCAGACCAGCGCCAGCGCAACCGGAGAGGAGACGATGATAATGCCCGCGTGTCGCAGCGCCTCCGCCGCGCTGACGCCCTCGCGCACCTCGCAGGCGAGATAGACCGCAGGGATGAAGACCCAGTTTCCGAGCGTGCGGAAATGCTCGCCATAGCGCGTCCCCGCGACCGCGAGGAAGCCGGCCAGCGCCGTCAGCACCACGAACAGCGGCTTGACCGGCGCTGCAAGAAACAGCGCGGCAAACGTCGCGAGGATTGCGCAATAGTGCCAGGCGATCACTTTTGGCGGAAGCTGCAGCCGCAGCGCGGGAATCAGCAGCGACACCGCGATCAGCGCCAAGTTCAGCAGGGCTGCCTCGCCCGAGATGAAATAGGCTGAAACGAACGAGCCGACGACGATCAGGGCGCGCAGAAGCTCGCGGGTCTTGACCTCGCGGGTGAGGAGATCGCGCAGGCTAGTGTTGAGCGAGGCGGTCGGAGTGTTCACGGCGCACCGGCGTCAGATAAGGCGTCATGCATAGCATAGGAGCGGCCTTATGACTTCGGCGCGCCAGCCTTCGCGGGGCATGACAGCGGAGAGCCGTGCGGCACCACGGCGCTTCGCGCCCACCTCATCGCTGAATGATCTTTGTCCAGACATCGCCCAGGATCGCGGGCTCGCGCGGTGGCAGATAGGTCAGGCCGGCCTGCTTGCCGAGTTCGGCGATCCTGCCCTCGGCGGCAAGATCCGTCAGCGCCTTGTTGACGGCCTCGATCAAGGCAGGATCGCTGCCAAGTCCGACATAGCCCCGATTGGCGCCGATCGGATAGTAATAGCCGGAGGCGGTGATGGCCGTATCGGGATGCGCGGCGCGATGGGCGTCGTAGCGAGCAAGGTCGATCAGGGTCGCGTCATAATCGCCGCGATTGAGCGCGCCCAGGAGGTCGTCGCGGCCGGGGACGAGATGGGTGATGTTGTCGATCAGCCGTCCCTTATCGAACGTCATGAGGATGGCGTCGCCGAGAGATCCGCTTTCGATCGCGAGGCGAAGGCCGGCGAGATCGCCGACGTCGCCGATCTTGCGCTCGCGCGCCTTCGCGCCGAGGACGACGGTCATCGGCGAATAGACGTAAGGCTTGGTCGGCGCCAGCACGCCGAGTGAAACGCGGCGGCGCCGATCGTCGCGCGTGGCGCCGGCAAAATCCGGCAGCCGCGCCGTTGGCACGCCGGGCTTGACGAGGCTGTCAGTCGTCAGCGCGTAGCCGCCGAGGAGCGAGCATCGCCCGTCGGACAGCAGCGCATTGGCCTCCAGCTGCGGGCTGGAATCCTCATCGAGCTTGCTCTCAAACCACTGGATCTTGAGCGGACGTCCCATCCGGTCCGCGATCGCCTGCGCCAGCAGCACGTCGAAGCCGGAATCCGGCTTGCCCTTGTGATGCGCCGAGAACGGCGGGCGATCCTCGTCGAGACAGATGGCGAGCGGGTCGGCTGCCCAGGCTGACGTCGCCGGAGCTGCGAGCATCGTCACGAGCGCGAACGCCGCAAGCCGGTCTCTCATGGCTTCCTCCGGCTCGAGATGAAGGCCCAGAGATTGCCGATGTCATCGTCGCTCAGGATATCGCCCCAGGGCGGCATCTTGTTGTTCTTGCCGTTCTTCACGGTGGTGACGAAACGCGTCCTGTCGTCAGGGAACGCGCGCAGGTCCGGCGTGATGGTGCCGGAGTTCATCAGATTGGGGCCGTGGCAGTGCGAGCATTTTTCGGCATAGGTCGACTTGCCGTGGTCGATCTGCGCCTGCAGCGGATTGCCGTTCGAATCATCCGCGGCACGGACGGTCGCCGCAAGCGCGACCGTCAGCACCAGGGCGGTGGCGAGGATCGCCACCGTCTTGTGAGATATGTGCCTCAACGTCTCTTGCCGTTACTGCTTCACCGCAAAGACCCAGAGCGAGCCGCCGGGCGGTACCTTGGCCAGCCGTTCGTCGCCGGAGAACAGCGAGTAGACGCCGCCATAGCCAGAGGTAACGGCAACATACTGTACGCCGTCCTGCTGCCAGGTCACCGGTTGTCCCTCGATGCCGGAACCGGTCTGGAACTGCCAGAGCTTCTTGCCGCTGTCGGCGTCGAAGGCCTCGAACTCGCCGGTCAACGCGCCGGTGAACACGACGCCGCCCGCGGTCGACAGCACGCCGGAGAAGCGCGGGATGTCGCTGGCCGCCTCCCACTTCGCCTTGCCGGTCATCGGATCGATCGCCTTCAGATGGCCGCGCGCGCCGTCACCCCACTCCCAGGGATCGGTCAGGTCCATGCCGAGATACCATTCACCCTGCTTGAAGGTGGCTGGCTCCGACTTGTACTTGCCGCCGAAGGCGAGGGTGTTGGCATAGGCAAGGCCCGTCTGCGGATTGAACGACATCGGCTCCCAGTTCTTGCCGCCGAGGATCGACGGATAGACGGTGACCTTCTTGCCGTCGCGCGCATCCTTGATGACGTCGGTCTCGATCGGCTTGCCCGTCTTCAGGTCGACGCCGCTCGCCCAGTTCACCTTCACGTAGGGATTGGCGGCGAGCACCTTCCCGTTGGTGCGGTCAAGCACGTAAAAGAAGCCGTTGCGGTTGGCATCCATCAGCACCTTGGTCGGCTTGCCCTCGACATTCATGTCGGCGAGGACCATCTCGGCCACCGAGTCATAGTCGAACGGATTGTTCGGCGAGAACTGGTAGTGCCACTTGATCTTGCCGGTCTTGGGATCCATCGCCAGCACGGAGCAGGTGTAGAGATTGTCGCCGGGACGCACGGCCGCGTTGAACGGACCGGGATTGCCGATGCCCCAATACACCGTGTTCAGCTCGGGATCGTAGGACCCGGTGATCCAGGTCGAGCCGCCGCCGAGCTTCCAGGTGTCGCCCTTCCAGGTGTCGCCGCCGGGCTCGTCCGGCGAGGGCACCGAGTGGGTGCGCCAGAGATGCTTGCCCGTTGCGGGATCCCAGCCGTCGATGAAGCCGCGGGTGCCGAATTCGGCGCCGGAGATGCCGGTGATGACGACGCCATCGGCAACCAGCGGCGCGACCGTCATCGAGTAGCCTTCCTTGATGTCGGCCGCTTTCTGCCGCCACAGCTCTTTGCCGTCCTTGATGTCGATCGCGATCACGTTGGCATCGAGCGTGGTGCGGAACAGCTTGCCGTCGAACAGCGCGCCGCCGCGATTGATGATGCCGCAGCAGACGATGCGCGGGGTCTCGGCCGGATATTCGATCTTGGATTTCCAGATCTGCTTGCCGGTCTTGGCGTCGACCGCCATGGTCGCATTGTGAGAGGTCACGTAGATCACGCCCTGGTACACCAGGGGCTGCGATTCCTCGCTGCGATCGTCGTTGAAGGAGTAGTTCCAGACCGGGACGAGATTCTTGACGGTGTCCTTGTTGATCTGGTTCAGCGTCGAGAAGCGCTGAAGATTGTAGCCCATCCCGTAATTGAGGACGTTCGACGTATCGGTTGCGCCCTTGACCAGTTGATCGGTCGTCTGTGCGCTCGCAACCGAGCATGCGGATATGACGAGGCTCGCGGCCATCGCAAGGCGTTTCATCCGTTCCTCCCAATATGCGCGTCTTTTGACGCTGCGATTGCAACACTCCGTCGGAAAGCAAAACGCGTCAATACGAAAGTCGAAGCTGCGCTGCCGATATGTTGGATGCCAGACACTGGTCACCTGGCGGAAACCTGACGACTTGTGCGCAGACGCTGAAAAAATTCCGCGGCATGATGCAAGCCCTGCAATGAGCGGCCGCGCCAACAGTCCGGTTCTGTCGGTTGTGCAGTGCGTACGTTGCAATTCCGGACTTGAACTGCGGACGTCTTGCGGACTTATGTTGTCGCGAACCCGGCGAATCGGGTTCATGGTCAGGGAGGCCACAATGATATCGCGTCGTTCAGTTGCGCTTGCGCTCACGTTTGCCGTGGTGTCCGGTCCGGCTTGGTCTGCCTCCGGCAGCGCCGTCAAGATGTTCGACACCGACAATGACGGCACGCTCGATCTGGCCGAGGTGAAGAAGGCCGCCGCCGCGCTGTTCGCCAAGCTCGATCCGGACCATGACGGGACGCTCGATGTGCGCGAACTGCGCGGAAGGCTAACGGCGAAAGAGCTCGCCGCTGCTGATCCCGATCACGACGGCACGCTGACGCTCGACGAATATCTCGCCGTGGTGGAGCAGCGTTTCAACGCCGCGAATCCCGACAAGGACGGCACGCTCGACGCCAAGGAGTTGAATTCGCGCGCCGGTCGCGCCTTGCTGCGATTGTTACGCTGAACTTGGCCGCGCTTGACTGGGAGCGAAGACGGTTTGTCCGAGAGCGAAATTTGCGCGTGTTATTCGATACTTCGCTGTGTCCGCGGTCCGATTCCAGGCTTGCGCTGTGCTTGAGGCAGCCCTAGGTTTTTGCCCGGCGCGATGTCGCGCTCAAGACTTGGCTCAATACTTGGGGAGACCCCGAATGGCCTGGAAAGCTCCGAAGATCGTGGAAGTGCCGGTCGGCATGGAAATCAACATGTACGCCTGCGCTGCGCGCAAGTAAGACTGACCAAACCTGCCGCGGCTTCGATGGCGGACGCCGTCGAAGCCGTGGTAGTGTTCTGCATGCGCTTGGGGGCTCCCACATTCTTGACTGCGATTGCGTGCATGGTCGCGCTCGCGCCGGCAAGTGCAAGCGCCGAAGAGGGGTTCGACACCGAGCACATCTTCGGCTTCATGATCGGCAGCGATGTCGGCAATCAGGGCGAGCGCGAATTGCAGACCGAGACCACGGGCCGGTTCGGCAAGGGCGGCGGTACCTATCGTGTTCTCGGCCAACAGGTCGAGATTGAAGTCGTCCCGCTGCCGAATTTTCGTGTCGAGGTCGGCGCCACCGCGACGCTGCATGACATCACCGGCGTCCCTGACATCGACGACCGCCGCCAGTTCAATTTCCAGGGCTTCACGCTCGACCTGCGCTATCGCCTGCTGGATCGCGAGACCGCGCCGTTCGGCTTCACGGTTGCCGCCGAGACGCATGGCGATCGCATCGACGAGGTCAGCGGTGCCAAGGGGCGGATGTACGGCACCGACTTCGCGCTTGCCTTTGATCGCGAGCTGATTCCGAACTTCGTGATCGGCGCCCTCAATCTGATCTACCAGCCGGAATGGGCGCGCTTCGAGGTGAGTGGCCTGTCCGACAAGAACTCTACGATTGGCGCCGCATTCGCCGGCATGGTGCGCGTGCGGCCGAATTTCCTGCTTGGGGGCGAGCTGCGCTATTTCCGCCAGTATGAAGGCATCGGCCTTGGCGAGTTCTCCGGCCAGGCCCTGTTCGTCGGACCAACCGCCTATATCCAGCTCTCCGAGCAATCGCGGCTGACCCTGAGCTGGAGCATGCAGGCCTGGGGCCGTCCGGCGGGATCCGGGGCCAATCTCGACCTCGTCAATTTCGAGCGCCATCAGGCGCGGATCGTGTTCGGGATCAACTTCTAGCCTGCTCTTCCGCTCTCCCCCTGTGGGAGAGGGTGGCTCGCCGCGTAGCGGCGAGACGGGTGAGGGGTTCTCTCCACGAGTCCCTCTCTCCTGCGTTTGAACTTGCGGATCGAACCCCCCATCCGGCGCTTCGCGTCACCTTCTCCCACAAGGGGAGAAGGAAGAGGGTAAGCTCATGCAGCGTGGATCATCGAGTTCCCCTCACGCCGGATTGAAACTTCCAGCTGCGGGAAACGTAGCCTTTTGTGCTAGTCTCAATGATCGCGCGCGAGGATCCCGGCATGAATCCGATCGACCTGGTGGTGACTGTGTGTGTGGTGCTCTCGCCTGCGACTTGCGAGGAGCAGCATCTGGTGTTCAACTTTGGCGGCTCGCCGGCGCAATGCTCCATGGCCGCGCCGCCCTATATCGCGCAATGGATCGGCGATCATCCGAAGTGGCAGGCGGTGCGCTGGCGCTGCGAATATCCGCACACGCATGACAAGGCGTGAGGCCCGAGCGCTACTTCGTGCAGTCCTTCAGATCCTTGTCGGCGATTGAGAACACCGCGTCGGCCTTGATCTCGATGTCGCGGACAATGCATTGCCGTGAATTGGGATAGCTGACCTTGGCGTCGTAGCGGCCGGGCTCGACGCCGGTGATGCGCAGCCGCTCGTCGTGGTCGACCTCCTTGTCCTTGTCGTTCAGGCACTGGTTCGGACCCCAATCGGTCTTGCCTGACGGGGCGAGCTGGAAGCCGGAGATCGTCTCGCTGGTCAAATTCCACAGCCGGATGCCTTTGCCTTTGGTCTGCGCAGACGCCGCGCCCGGCATCGCAACCAACAAGATGCCGATCGCAATCAGCTGACGGCGCATGGTGACCTCCCTCGACTGTCTCATTGGGCCAAGTTGACCACGAGTTCTCATTTCGATTCAAGCAGCAAGGCCGCAAGCTCCGCCCTGATCCTGGCGAGCTCAACCTCGCCGCGCTCTGCGCGTGGGATCAAGATCGGCACCTCCTGCACGATGCGTGCAGGGCGGGGCGACAGGAAGAACAGGCGGTCGCCGAGGCGGATGGCGTCGTCAAGACTATGGGTGACGAGCAGCGTCATCACCGGACGGCTTGCCACCAGCGTCGCGATCTCGTCGCGCAGGCGGCCGGCGAGCGCGTCGTCGAGCGAGGCGAGGGGCTCGTCGAGCACCAGCAGATCGGGTTCGACTGCGAAGGCGCGCGCAAGCGCGACGCGGCGGGCCAGGCCCAGCGACAATTCGCCGGGAAAGTGGCTGCGGTGCGCTTCCAGTTCGAGGATCCTGAACAGCTCCGACAGCTTGCCGTCGGAGACGTCGGGCGCCGCCAGCCGCACATTCTGCTCGACCGATCGCCACGGCAACAGCCGCGGCTCCTGGAACACCATACCGATCCGCGCCTCCGGCGGGCGCGCGACATGGCCGTCGAAGTCGTGGTCGAGCCCGAGAATGATGCGCAGCATCGTGCTCTTGCCGCAGCCGGAGGGGCCGATCAGCACGCCGACTTCGCCGGACTGCAGTGCGAATTTCAGCGGCGCCAGCACCGCTTGCGTGCCGCCCGCAGCGCTCCGGTAGGTCTTGCCCGTGATCTCGACCTCAAGCCGCACGGGGCCGCCACCGCGTTGCGCGGGCCTCGAACGGCTGCACCAGCGCCGTCTCGATGATGAGCACGACCGCGGCGAAGGTCAGGGAATAAGCGAGCAGGCGCGGCGTGTCGAACAGCTGGAAGGCGACGCCGATCTCGAAGCCGACGCCGTTCGGCCGTCCCAAGAGTTCAGCGACCAGCACGATCTTCCAGACCAGCGACAGGCCGGAGCGGGCGGAGGCCGCGATATAGGGCGCAAGCTGCGGCAGCACGACATGGCGGAAGGCGCGCCAGCGCGGCATCGCAAAGACCGTCGCCATCTCGTCGAGCGAACGGTCGAGCGCGCGCGTGCCTTCGCGCAAAGTGACGACCGCGGTCGGCAGCTTGTTGATGGCAATCGCCGCGATCGCCGCGGCCTCGGTGAGCCCGGCCCAGATATAGGCCAGCACGATCACCACCAGCGCCGGCAGATTGAGCAGCAGGATCAGCCAGGGATCGCCGAGCCGGTCGGCAAGCTTCACCCGTCCCATCAGATAGCCGATGGCGCTGCCGAGCGACATCGCAAGCACAAAGGCGAGCGCGACGCGCGCGAGCGTGGCGCCGAGATGCAGGAACAGTGCGCCGGATGCGGCTTCCGCGATGATGACGTTGAGCACCGCGGGCGGCGAGGGCAGCTTTGCGCCACCGACGAACAGCGCGGCGGTCCACCAGATTGCAAGCAGCATGGCAATCGACAGAAGGCGCAGCACCTCAGTCTCCGGGCGCGGCGTGATAGAAGGTGCCGGGGTCGAGCTCCGCCGCCGGTCCGACCAGGTCGCGGCCGCCGATCTCGGCCAGCACGCGATAGAGCACGCGCGCATCCGTCTCCTCGTCGTTGATGCTCCGTCGCGGAATGCCGTCGCGATAGCGGTCGCGGTAGGTCTTCAGCATGGCCGGATCGCTCGCACCGGTGAGCGGCGCGATCTTGTCCCAGGCCGCATCCGAGGTGACCAGCAGCTGCTTGGCCTTGCGGGTCATGGCGATGAACCGCGCCACGACGTCGCGATGGCTTGAAGCCCAGTCCTCATCGAAGACATAGCCGACGGCGGAGACCGCGCCCTTGGCGCCGAGCTTCGGCAAGATCTCCTCGATGCCGGTGAGGCGCCTGAAGCCCTTGGCCTCGAGCTGGGCGCTGAAATTCCAGAAATTCAGGCTGGCATCCATCTCGCCGTCGAGCGCCTTGGCGGCGATCAGCGGCGGCGCGCCATAGACGATGGTCGCATCCGACTTGAGGTCGATGCCGTCCTGCTTCATCCGTGCCTGCAGCAGCAGCCAGCTCTTGTCGATCGGACCGCCGCCGACGCCGAGCTTGCGGCCCTTCAGATCGGCCAGCGTCTTGATCGGCGAGGATGCGGGCACCATCACCGCGCCGAGGGCGCTGGAATAAGGATAAAAGGCGAGCTTGGCACCGAGCGCGCGCTCGCGCGACACCCAGAGCCAATCCGACAGCATGATGTCGGCATTGCCGGCACGGAGCGCGATCTTGCCGGCCTCGGGGCTCGCAAGCTCGGTGACCTCCAGCGACAGATCGGCCTCCTTGTCGAGTCCAGCCGCACGGATCGTCGCCAGTTCCCAGGAGAACGTTCCGGTCTTCTGCACCGCAAGGCGGATGGTGTCGGCGGCATGGGCCGGCGTGCCCAGCGCCAGCATCATTGCCAGCACTATTGTTCGTGCCAAAACTCTCATCACCTTGTGAGCCATTTCCGTAAGGGAGTGCTTTTCAGGACAATACGCATAGCATAGCTTCCATCGCAACCAGCGGGAGGACGCTCATGAGCTTTGCGGGACGGGGACGACCTGTTGTCGCCGCCGTAATTGTGCTCGCGGCGAGCGCATATGCGGCCAGGTCCGAGGAGGCCAATGATTATCCGACCTCGGCGCGCGCGGAATATGTCTATGGCTGCATGAAAGCCAATGGCGAGACGCGGCAGGCGATCGAGCAATGCTCCTGCTCGATCGATGTGGTCGCCTCGATCGTCTCCTACGAGCGCTACGTCACCGCCGAAACCGCACTCAGCATGTCGCAGGTCCGCGGCAATCTCGGCACCCAGTTCCGGACATCAGAGCAGGCGACCGCGGCTGTGAATGATCTCAGGCGGGCGCAGGCTGAGGCCGAGGTGCGGTGCTTCTGACGCCTCGCAGAGCAGTTGGGCCCTTTCGTTTTGAGACGGAGCCGCGGCTCGACGATCCATAAGCGCCGCTGCAGCGCGCGGTCCACGTCGATGGGGCGGCGACTGTCGGGATCAATGTGACACCAAACTTGCATTGTTACCTGGATCGCCGTCGATCTGCGTGCCGCTCAGAGCCTCGTGGTTCCAGATGGCGGAACCCCCTCAGGTTGTCGATAAAACAAGACTAAAGCATTGGTAGTAACTCGCCTCTCACACTGACATGATCTCTGCAGCCTGTTCATTGCCGCTGGCCGGCGCAGCGGGACAGGTTTTGAGGAAGGACTCTTTATGCTCAGTCTGCAGCAGATCACCGATGCTTGGGGAAACTGGATGGCCACTCATCGCGGCACCTCATGCAGGTTTACCGAAACAACAAATTATGGAGCGCACGGAGAGCTCGACCAATATCGTCAGTATCAATGTTCGGCGAGCTATCAGTCCATTAGTTATGATGGCAATTCACCTCCGACCAACGGCGCTCAGGTGGCCTATGAGCTTTGGTACGACAACAACTCGACGATTCAGCAGAGTGAGACGTTCTCATATACGGCGACCTCCTCGCAATCCTTCACTTGGTCGATTACGGAGAGCATCAGCGTTGGCGTCGAGATAAGCGCGACCGAAGGGGTTCCGAATGTCGCGTCATCCACTCAGAAGGTCACGGTGACGCTGTCGTTCTCCGCCACGCAAAGCCAGACCAAGACGAATACGCAGAGTTGGACCATCAATAACCCGGTGCTCGTGCCGAAGGACAGCTCGGTCAAATGCGACATGGTCCTCAACACCCAAAGCTACGACATCAACTTCACGGCGGCCGTACTGGTCACCGGATCCGTCGCCATCTGGTTCAACGACAAGGTTGACCTGAACCCCGGCGATTCCCATTGGCTATGGTTCGTACCGATCACCTCGGTGTTCTCCGATGTGGTCAACAACAATCTCGCATCGACCGAGGGATATCAATTCGGCGGCGGCGGGATCATCACGACTGCCAAGGGCGTATTCACGGGAAGCCAAGGGGTCAACGTTGGCGTCTCCACGACGCAGTATCCGTTGCGGCAGTCCGCCAAAGCGTCGGAGTTTCGTCCCGGAAAAAAGATCACGTTCCATGCCGGCGTGAGGCCCGGAGAATAATTGGAGAATAAGTTCATCGGTCGTCCGCCGGGTTGGGCGCCGGCGGCAACGGCTCGGCCATGCCGGAAAGGCGCCGCCGCAATCGGCGAAAGGCTGCTATTCGGGCCGATGCGCGACGACATCGCGCGCAAGAGCTGCATGGACGTCAGTATATTCTGGGAGGAGACTTAAGTCCCTGGCTTCTCTACGTCCCAATCATTCCGGAACAAATGTCCGTCCGTGTCCTTGGCCTCCGCGCGAAAGCGCTTGGCGCCGTTGGAGACATAGGTGAAGCGCAGATTGGGGTCTTCCGAGATCGAGATCCCGCCTTCCATCGATAGCACGGGGCTGTCGTCCTGCGTCAGCTTCAGCTGGTTGATGAAGAAAGCGGGAATATAGAGCTGGGTCACCTGATCCATCTGCAGGCCGGAATTGTTGGGGTGGCCGATCATGATCTGGGCTTCACGGATGCGGCTGGCCGGCGCATCCTCGCGCGCGAATTGCCGGTAGCGCATCTGGCCGAGGTGGTTGTTGGCTTCCTCTGCATTCTTTCCTGCCGGCGCCGAGCAGCCGCCTGATGCCTTCACATAGGTCTTGGAGACGTAGAGCTGGCCGTCGCTGAGTTCGGCGACCGCATGGACGTCGGTGTAATTATTGACGCGCACGCGCGTGGAGAGTTCGCTGACATTGGCATCCGGCCCGAGATCGAATTTCGCGGCCATCGGTGCCGGATTGCGGTCGATCACCAGCGTGATCGAGCGGATGCGGCGGCTATCTGCGGGCGAGAGCTTGCTGCGCAGTGTCACCGGCACGATCGCCGCATCCTCGGCCCGATAGGGCATCTCGATGGCGATGACGTCAGCGCCGTCGTTCATCGGACGGCTATTGAAGATATCCTGCACCAGGCCGGGCCAGGGATCGTAAGCCTCTTCGGCGCTCGCCGGCAGCGCAAAGGCGATGCCGAGCAGCGCGGCGATCAGGGGCAGGCGGCGTGTGCATCCCATCATGATCAAGGTCCTATGCGGACGACGCAGTTGTTGGCGCTAAGGTAGCGCGCCCGCTATTCCCATTCAATTTCAGAAAATGCTGCGGTTGCGTTGCGGGCATTGTAATCGTCGAACAGTTCCCACTGCAATCGCTCGGTCGCGGCGGCCTTGTCGGCCGCCGTCCGGATCAACTCGCCCTTCTTGTTGGAGGCGCGGACGTCCGACAGCAGTGTCGTGAGATAACGCCGCTCATCGGCGAGCGCAGCAGGCCAGTCGCTCACAGGGCCGTGACCAGGAACGACGCGGACCGCCGGAACGGCCTCGAGCTGCTTCAGCAGGCCGAGCCAGCCGCGAATGCTGCCGTCCATCACCGGGATGTGGCGGAGAAAGACCAGGTCGCCGGCGAACAGCGTCTTCGTAGCGTCGTCAAACACGGTCAGATCGTTATCGCTGTGCGCGGCCGGCCACGCCCGCAAGGTTATCAGGCGCGATCCGAGGTCGAGCGTCATCGTGTCCTTCACCAGCACTGTCGGAGGCACGATCTTGACGGGATCGATCAGCTCGCCGCCCATGATGCGCTTGAAATTATCGAGATAATACGGCCCGCGCGTCGCCAGCGCCTGCGGCAGCTTGCTGTGGCCGACGAAGCTGGTTCCCTCGGCGAGGAAGGCCGCATTGCCGAAGACATGGTCGGGATGACCGTGGGTGTTGATGACATAGCGGATCGGCTTCTTGGTGTGGGCCCGTACCGCCGCCAGCAGCGCCTCGCCTTCACGCAGGCTGCCACCGGTGTCGATCACGGCCACCGCATCGTCGCCGACGATGAAGCCGACATTGGCGATATCGCCCTCGTTCTCGCTTGTCATCAGGGCGATGGTCCCGGAGTGCACGAAGATTCCGGGTGCGACTTCGCTCACAGGCAATTCGGCCGCCCCAGCGCGTGCTAGCGTCGCGAGTCCGAGCAGAGATAGGGCTGCGATCTTTGAGATGAGCTGCGACACTTTTCCGCCTCAGTTCAGGATTGGCCTCATTGCACTGCAGCACGACGAGCCAACACCAAGTTTGGCAAACAAACAAAAGAGAGTGCGTCCATGCGTTGCATGGATAGCATTCGAGGGAAATGAGGAGGAAGCGCGATGGAGGCCGGACGACATCGTCGCTGGTTGGTTTCACTGTGTGTGATGGTGGCGTCTTGTGCGATCGACGACCTCGCCCGCGCGCAGACGAGTGACGGTGGTGACCTCTCGTTCGAGCTGGTCGATCCCAAGGTGCTGCGGGTCTGCGCCGACCCGCGCAACATGCCGTTCTCCAACGAGAAGGGTGAGGGGATCGAGAACAAGCTCGCCGAGCTGTTCGCCGACAAGCTGCAGAAGAAGCTCGACTATGTGTTCTTCCCGCAAGCTACGGGTTTCGTCCGCATGACGCTGGGTGCGCATCGCTGCGACGTCATCATGGGCTTTCCGCAAGGCGACGACATCGTGCAGGGCACCAATCCCTATTACCGCACGACCTATGCGCTGGTTGCCAAGGCCGGCAGCGGGCTCGAGGATGTCGACACGCTCGAGGATCCGAAGCTGAAAGGCAAGCATGTCGGCATCATCGCCGGCACGCCGCCGGCGACCAACATGGCGATCGCCGGGCTGATGGGCGACGCCAAGCCGTATCCGTTGATGATCGACACGCGCTACGACAATTCAGCGCAGGCGATGATCGACGATCTGACCTCGGGGAAGATCGATGCCGGCGTGCTGTGGGGGCCGATGGCGGGGTACTACGCTAAGAAGGTCGGCGCGATGCATGTGACGCCGCTGGTGAAGGAAACCACGGGGCCGAAACTGGTCTATCGCATCGGCATGGGCGTGCGCGCCGCGGATCAGAACTGGAAGCGGCAGCTCAACAAGCTGATCCAGGAGAACCAGGGCGAGATCAACAAGATCCTGCTCGACTTCGGTGTGCCCCTGCTCGACGAGAACGATCGGCCGCTTGGCGTGGAGGCGGCCAAGAAGACGCCATGAGATGGCTTCTTGCCGCTGCGCTTGTCGCCGCCATGCTGGCGGTGCCGGTGTCGGCGCAGCAAGAGCCCGCGCGGCAACAGGAGCCGTTCGAGCCGGAGGGCTATCGCACCGACGTCTATCGCGCGCCGGTGCCGGCGACGCTGGAAGGCGCGCGCGTGCTGACGACGGCGGACGCCGAGGCAATCTGGCGCGCGAAGAGCGGTGCCTTCATCGATGTGCTGCCGCGTGCACCGAAGCCGAAGAACCTTCCTGCGGGCACGGTGTGGCGCGATCTGCCGCGCAGAAACATTCCCGGCAGTCTCTGGCTGCCGGACACCGGCTACGGCGCGCTGCCGCCGGCGATGGACGACTATTTCCAGCGCGGACTTGCGCAGGCGTCACACGGCGACAAGGCCGCGCTGCTGGTGGTCTATTGCCTCGCCGATTGCTGGATGTCCTGGAACGCCGCCAAGCGCGCGCTGGCGTACGGCTATTCCAACGTCGCCTGGTACCCCGAGGGGACGGACGGTTGGGAGCATGCGAAGCTACCCACAGAGGACGCGCAGCCGCAGCCGCGGCCTGAGCAGTAGGCAGGCTCTTTCCTCGCAATGACGATGTGGGTCGAACGTCGCCCTACTGCTTCTGCAGCTTCGTCAGCGTGCTCGCCCCGTCGGTGTCGGTCGCAGTGTACGTCACCCGATCGCCGGCATGGACGGCATCCAGCATCGCGGGGTCCTTGGCCTTGTACTGCTGAAGCGCGCCCGCGCCGCCGGCACTCCCGCCGACCGTGCCCTTCTGCGTCTCCTGGATCGAGATCGTGTTGGTGAGCCTGTTGATGCCGGTGACCATTCCGGTCATGTCGTCAGCAAAGGCGCTTGATGCGAGCACGGTGATGGCTGCAGCGGTTGCGAGGACGAATTTTGCTGTTCCCATCGAGGCCTCCCGGCGTTTAGGATTCACGGGACAAGCCATCCTAGATCGATTTGGTTCCGGCAGATAGCGTGGCGAACATTAATGATCGCGTTGATATCGCGGGAACTTTTATGAAAGTCGTCAGCAGTCCTGACGCTATTCCATTTCCTGCTGGATGACGCGGCCGAGCGCGAACAGTCGCTGGTCGATCGTGATCGGAACCTCGCAGACGAAACGCACCACCTTGCGGCGGTCCTCGAAGATGCGGGTCTCCCAGATCAGCTGGTTGCTCAGGGCGTCGACCTTGGTGTCGTCGCGCGGCGTGGCGTCCTGCATCGCCTGGAGCTGGATGGTCTCCTCGCGGATCTTGTCGGCGGCCTCGCGCTGCTTGCGGCTGACGCGCTCGAGCCCGCTCATGACCTGGGAGCGCTGGGCGTTTAGCGTGTCGAAGAGGCCGGCGAACAGCAGCTTTGCGTTGCTGCTCTTGTCAGCGGCGGAGCCGGCCAGAAATTCCTTCACCGACTTCTCGGCCTCGTCCAGCGGCGTCTTGCGCGCCGCGAGCTTGGAGACCAGCGCGCTGATCCTGCTGTCGTCCTTCCACCTGGTCTCGGCATCGCCGAGCTCCGGACCCGCCCAGACCGCGGCCAGCGAAATCTCGGGAACCTTGGCCTGCGCACACGGCCAGTTGGGATAGCGCGGATCGGCGGCGTGCGCGGCGGTGGCGGAGACCGCGAACGCAAGGACCGCCATGGCTGCTGTCCGAACCGTCATCCTTCGCCTCCCGCAGGCCCGCGGCGCGCCAGCCCGCGCGACGGATCATAGGCGAAAATCGCGCCGATCATGAAGACGATTGTGCAAGCTCCGACCACGGCGAGCGAGATCCAGTTGATCTGCCCATACAGCGCAAAACGTATCAGCTCGACCGCATGGGTGAACGGATTGGCCTGGCAGACATAGTACAGATAGGGGCTGCCCTCCTGCACGCGCCAGAGCGGGTAGAGCGCGGAGGACGCAAAGAACATCGGGAAGATGACGAAATTCATCACGCCGGCAAAGTTCTCCAGCTGCTTGATGCCGGAGGAGATCAGCATGCCGAGCGAGCCCAGCATCAGCCCCGACAGGATCAGTGCCGGCAGCACGGTGAGGTAGCCGATCGTGGGCGGGGTGATATCCCAGAACCAGGCGATGATCAGGAACGCATAGACCTGGAGCAGCGACACCGCGGTGCCCGCGAGCAGCTTGCAGAACAACAGGAAGCCGCGCGGCAACGGGCTCACCAGCAGCGTGCGCATGTTGCCCATCTCGCGGTCATAGACCATCGAGAGCGAGGACTGCATGCCGTTGAAGAGCTGGATCATCGCCATCAGCCCCGGCGCGATGAAGACCTCATAGAGGATGTAGGTCTCGTAAGGCGGGATGATGGAGATGCCGAGCACCTGGCGGAAACCGGCGGCGAAGATGAACAGCCACACCAGCGGCCGCACCAGCGCCGAGACGAAACGCTCGCGCTGATGCAGGAAGCGCAGGCCCTCCCGCCAGACGATGCCGGTCAGGCAAGTCATGTATTCTGCGGCCGTGAAGCCGCGCGGCACCTCGCGCGTGGTGATGCTGCTCATGCGCCGCCTCCCGGCATCACCTGCGCGCCCGTCAGGCGCATGAAGGCGGTGTTGACATCGAGCGCGCCTGACTCGGTGATGACGCGGTTCATCGGCCCCTGCGCCAGCACCTTGCCCTGGTGCAGCACCACGAGATCGTCGCTGGGCATGATCTCGTCGAACAGATGCGTGGCCCAGAGCACGCCGATGCCTTGCTCGGTCACGAGCTGGCGGACATGGCTGATGATGTCGGCGCGCGCCTTGACGTCGAGGCCGACGGTCGGCTCGTCCAGCAGCAGTAGTCGTGGCCGGTGCAGCAGCGCGCGGGCGATCTCCAGCCGCCGCATCTGCCCGCCGGAGAGGTCGCGCACCTTGCTGCCGGCGCGATCTTCGAGCCCGATGCGGCCGAGCAGCGCGGCGCTGCGCGCGGCTGCCTCGCGGCGGCTGATGCCGTGGAGGGCGGCGTGATAGAGCAGGTTCTGCGTCAGCGACAGGTCGAGATCGAGCGTGCGCGGCTGGAACACGACGCCGAGCAGGCGCAGCGCCTCGCCGGGGCTCTTGCTGATGTCATGACCGAAGATGCTGATACCGCCGGTCTGGATGCCGAACAGCCGCGTGATCAGCGAGAACAGCGTGCTCTTGCCGGCGCCGTTGAGGCCGAGCAGGGCCGTAAAACTTGCGGGCTGCACATTGAACGAAACGTCCATCAGCGCCCGGCGCGGGCCATAGGAATGGCTGACGCCGTCGATCGACAGCGCCGGCACCACGGCCGGATCGGGCCGTGGCATCTCGCGTGGTTCGACGATGGGAGCGGGGTTGGTCATGGCGCGATCGTGATGCCCCAGGGCAGCTCGCCCACCTGAATGGTCTTGATCACCTTCTGCGCGGCAACGTCGATAACGGAGATGTCGTTGGAGACGCCGTTGGTGGTGAGCAGATATTTTTCATCCGGCGTGAACGCCATGTGCCAGACGCGCTGGCCCACCAGCAGATATTTTGCGACTTTGCGCGTGGCGGTGTCGACCACCGCGATGCGGTTGGCGGGTCCGAGCGCGACAAACGCGGTCTTGTCGTCCTTGGTCATGCCGATGCCGACAGGCTGGATCGCCTCCTTCCGCAGGCCCGGAATGTCGAATGTGACCTTGCCGATCACCTCGTGCTTGCCGGGGTCGACGATCGACACCGTGCCGCCGATCTCGGAGGACACCCACAATTCGGAAGCATCGTGCTTGTAACAGGCAAAGCGCGGCCGCGCGTCGACCAGCACGTTGGCGACGATCTGGCGCGACGAGGTGTCGATGAAATGCGCCATGTTGGTGGTTTCGGAGGTGTTGATCAGGGTCTTGCCATCGGGGCTGATGGTCATGCCCTCGGGCTCGACGCCGACCTGGATGTCGCCGAGGCGGGCGCGCTTTTCGAGGTCAATCACGGTCACCGTGTTGTCGTTCTCGTTGGCGACATAGAGCGTCTTGCCGGCGGCATCCTGGGTGAACAATTCAGGGTCGGGGCCGGAGGGCAGGGTGTCGACCACGCCTTGCGTCTTGGCGTCGATCACCTGGATGGTGTCGTCGTCGCCGACGGCGACCATGACGAACTTGCCGTCGCGCGTGAACTCGATGCCGCGGGGGCGCTGGCCGACCTTGATGGTTTTTGTGACGGTCCAGCTGTCGGTGTCGATCACCGACACCGTGTTGCTCTTCTCGTTCGAGACATAAGCAATGAAGGCATGCGCGGGCGCTGCCGCCAGCACCAGTCCGGCCAGCACTCCCACACGCAACATCCGCATCCTCATTTCAGCTTGCATTTGCTCTCCGGGCGATCGTAGCCGAGCGTGTCGAGCTCGGAGACCTGGTGCAGAAACCCTTCCTGCGGCGACACCGACACCACCATGCGGCCGTCGACCAGCAGGATCGGCTGCCGCAGCTGGAGATTCCAGTCGCGCAGGGTCAGCCTTGTGCCCTTGAAGGCGGCGACCTCGAAATTCGGCCCCTTGATGAAGTCGGTGACCTTCCTGACGTCGCCGGAATTGGTGCGCGAGGTGGCCTCGCCAATCATGCGCACCGCGGTCCAGGCCTGCATGTCGAGCGCGCTCATGCGGCGCGCGTTCAGCTTCATGAAGCGGTTCTGCATCTGCGTCGCGCCCCACTGGTCCTGCGCGGCGTCCCAGCTGCGCGGCACGAGGCCGGCCGAGCCCGCGACGAGGCGAGCATCCCAGGTGCGGTAGGGCAGATAGGCCGCGAACACCTCGCTCTCGTCGGCTGCGACGAGGACATCATAGGCAGGCGCCTGTTGCGTGAACACCGGCATCTGGCGCTGGATCAGCGTGACGCCGCTATCCGTGCGGCGCGCGCCGCCGGTGTCCTCGAACGTGCGCTCCTGCACGATCTTGGCGCCGAACCGCGTTGCGGCCCGCCGCAGTGCATCGGCATAGAGCTTGTCCTCGTCGTGCGAGCCGACCACGAGCAGCCAGCGCGTCCATTTCTTCCACACCAGGTATTGGCCGAGCGCATCCGCCAGCATCGCGCGCGTCGGTGCGGTGTGGATCACATTGGCGCGGCAATCGGCCTCGCGCAGCCGCTCGTCGATGGCGCCGGCGTTGAACAGCAGGGTGCCGCGATCGCGCAACGCATCAGCCACTTTCAGAAGCGCATCGGCCGGCAGGTCCGCGACGATGAAACCGTTGTGCTCGGCGAGCGCGCTCGCGGCCTGGACCGGATCTTCTCCCTCCTTGATGCGGTGCTCCTCCAGCGTGAAACGCTGGCCCAGGAATTTGCCTGTGGTGTTGTTGTCCTCGATCGCGAGCTTGGCGCCGGCGACGCCGTCATTCTCGGCCGGCTGCTCGACCAGCGACAGCGTCGATCTGGTGCCGGCGACGCCGAGATAGCCGACGCCGATCGTCACAGGGTCGGCCGCCAGCGCTTGCGCCGCTGCCAGACACAGGCCGATCGGGCCGAGCAACCATCGGATCATGCTTCCTCCGTCACATCCTCCCCGGCTTGACCGCCGGTGGAGAATTGTTTCTCTTCAAGCATGACCGATTTGGCCGGGCTTGCAACCCCGCATTTGGTCGTCGCGACACGAGGGTCGGAATCACGATCATGCGAGCGCTGATATGTTTCGCAGCTTTGCTGCTGATGGTCTCGAAGGCCGCCGCCGAGCCGCCAAGGCTTGCCGTGTTCGATTTCGAGCTGATCGACACCAGCCTGCCCGGCGAGTTCTATGGCTCGAAGCCGGAAGAGGCGCGGCTCGATCGCATCAGTGAGCAGCTGCGCAAGGAACTGGCCGAGTCGGGCAAGTTCCAGGTACTCGATATTGCGCCGGTCAGGGATGCCGCCCGTCATAGCAATCTGCAGGCCTGCGGCGGCTGCGACCTCAAGCTTGCCGGACAATTGGGTGCGGACTTCGAGATCATAGGCATGGTGCAGAAGGTCTCGAACCTGATCATCAATCTCAACATCTACTTACGCGACGTGAAGACCGGCAACATGATCACGGCGGCAAGCGCCGACATGCGCGGCAACACCGATGAATCCTGGACGCGCACGATGAGCTATCTGATCCGCAACCGCCTGCTCGCGCCGAATTACGGCAGGCCGTGAGATGGTGTTCCCCTCTCCCACAAGGGGAGAAGGAAGAAACTACCCCTTCAATCTCTCCGCATGCCAATGCAGATGGTCGCTCATGAAGGTCGAGATGAAATAATAGCTGTGGTCATAGCCCGGCTGACGCCGCAGCGTCAGCGGGATGTTGGCCCTGGTGCAGGCCGCCTGTAGCAGCTCGGGCTTGAGCTGCTCTTTCAGGAAATTGTCGGCTTCGCCGACGTCGACCAGGAAGCCGGAGAATTTCGCGCCATCCTCGATCAGCGCCACCGTGTCATGGCTGCGCCAGACTTCCTTGTTCGGGCCGAGATAACCTGATAGCGCCTTGATACCCCAGGGCACCTGCGACGGCGCGACAATCGGGGCAAAGGCGCTGGCGGCGCGATAGCGGTGGGGGTTGCGCAGCGCCACCGTCAGCGCGCCGTGGCCGCCCATGGAATGGCCCATGATCGATTGCCGCTTGGCATCGACGGGAAAATTTCCCGATACTATTTTGGGCAGCTCGTCGGTGACATAGCTCCACATGCGGTAGTTGCGCGCAAAAGGCTCTTGCGTGGCATCGACATAGAAGCCGGCGCCCAGGCCGAAATCATAGGCGTTGTTGGCATCGCCAGGCACGTCGGGCCCGCGCGGTGAGGTGTCGGGGGCGACGAAGATCAGGCCGAGCTCGGCGCAGGCTTTGCGGAATTCGCCCTTCTCGGTGACGTTGGCGTGGGTGCAGGTGAGGCCGGAGAGATACCAGACCACGGGAAGCTTGGCGCCCTCGGCATGCGGGGGAACATACGCCGAGAACACCATATCGGTTCCGGTCGCCTGGCTCGCATGGCGATACACGCCCTGCACGCCGCCATAGGATCTGTTGGTCGAGACAGTCTGGATCGTCATGCCTGATAGCTCCGTGGCATCTCACCACATCGAGAATGCAATGCTTGTGTGACCGAAATTTGTGGCGCGCTGTTCAAGCCACGCCGCTGTCGATCGCCAGCCGCACCAGCTCGACCGAGGTCTTCACCCCCAGTTTCTGGCGCATGATCGAGGAGGTGTTGGCGACGGTCTTGTAGGACGATTGCACCAGCCAGGCGATCTCGGACAGGCTTTTTCCCGCGCTGAGCAGCCGCAAGATCTCCATCTCGCGTGCGTTCAGCTTCGAGAGCGGGCTCTGCGCCAGGGTCGGTCCCGCGAAGGCGATGCTGCGGGCGATCGCGCTCGGCAAGTAAGTGCCGCCGCCGCCGACGGAGTGGATCGCTTCGACCAGATCATCGGGGTCGCCGGTCTTGGAAACATAGCCCTTGGCGCCGCATTCGATTGCGCGCGCGGCGAAGGCCGGGTCGTCGTTCATGCTGAACATGATGATGCGCGCCTCGGGCGCGCGCTCGAGGATGCGGCGCGCCAGCTCGAAGCCGGAGACCGTCGGCAGATTGATATCGATGACGCAGAGGTCGGGGCGTTCGACGATGAAGATGCTCTCGCCGTCCTCTGCGTCAGCGGCCTCCAGAATCTCGATCTCGCCTTCATCAGCCAGCACGGCGCGGCAGCCGGAGGCAACAATGGGATGATCGTCGACGATCAGAATGCGCATAGGCGTTCCCCGTGACAGCGCCGGCCTCTTTGGTTTGGTGACTTCGCGCCGCATGATGCCGAACGAGCAAACGTGTCGGGTCATGCAACCCGGCCGGGATTGCTGTACGCTTCCGATTAGATATCGGGCGCTTTGCCTCTGTCAACGCTATCGGACAGGTGCGGGCGGTCCTCAGTGGGGCACGGGCGAAAGCAATGTGGCAAAATCTATCCTTGCGCGGGCGCATCAACCTTCTGCTGGCGCTGCTGCTGGCACTCGGGCTCGCGGTCAACATCGCCCGCCAGGTCGCGGAGGCGGGGCCGCGCGTGCAGGCCGAGGACCAGAGCGTGATCCGGCTGGCGCGCGAATTCATCGAGATGATCGTTGCCGATCTCAACGAGGCGCCGGATCCCGATGCCAGGCTGAACCAGATCGCGCACGATCTGAACCGTCTGCGCCATGTCAGCATCGCGCTCCGCGATGCTGGTGGTAACCCGCTGACACCGCCGCGGTCCGATGCGGATGACGATATGTCAGGGCCGCCGGCCTGGTTCGTCAGCCTGGTTCATCCCGAGCAGACCGCGGTCAGTGTGCCGGTCTCCGTTCATGGCAAGCCTGGCTCGCTGGTGATCACCTCGCATCCAAATGACGAGATCGCCGAGATCTGGGACGCGATCGTCACGCAACTCGAGGTCGGCTCGGTGATCGCGCTGGCGCTGTTCCTGGTGATGATGACAGTCGTCGGCCGCGCACTCGCGCCGCTGGAATCACTGGCGCAGACCATGGGCGAGCTCGAAGACGGGCATTACGATGCGCGCGTCGCGCCCGGTGGCGCGCCTGAGCTGGCTGCGATCTGCACCAGGCTCAATCATCTGGCGGCGACGCTTGGCGAAGCGGTCGAGGACAAGCGGCGCCTTGCCGAGCGCGCGGTGTCGCTCCAGGACGTCGAGCGCAAGGAGATCGCGCGCGAGCTGCATGACGAGTTCGGGCCGTATCTGTTCTCGCTGCGCGCGCATGCCAGCGCGCTGGCAAAACTCGCCGACGGACGCGCGCCAAGCGCGGACGCCGTGCGAAAACATGGCGGCGCGCTGCTGGAGCAGATCAACGCGCTGCAGCAGTTCACGCGGCGTGTGCTGGAGCGGCTGCGGCCCGTCGGCCTTGCCGAGCTTGGCCTCGGCAAGGCGCTGGAATCGCTGTCGCGGCTGTGGCGGGAATCGCATCCCGACGTCACCATCGAGACCACGATCTCGCCCGCGCTCGGCGTCACCGGTGAGACGGCCGACCTCACCATCTATCGCGTCGTGCAGGAGGCCCTCACCAACGCGTTCCGCCACGCCGGCGCGACCGCGATCGTCGTGGTGATTGAGCCCGCGGAGCAACCGGGGCGCGATGGTCGCTTCTGCGCGCGCGTGCGGGTCAGCGACAACGGCCGCGGCATGGAGCCGGGCCAAAAGCTCGGCTTCGGCCTTGTCGGCATGCGCGAGCGCATCCTGGCGCTCGGCGGCACGCTTAACGTCGCCAGTGGCGAGAGCGGCGTCACCGTGGAGGCGCTGGTTCCAACCGCGGCAGCCTGATCGCGCCCACTTCGAGCGGGAAATTTCCCGATCGGGAAGAATTCCCGATTTGGTCGGGAAAACGGGTGCGAATAGCCTACGACCTTTTGTGGCTAGTGCATCAGGTGCCGCCGATTACACTCGTCTCGACCAAACGGCGAAATTGAAAACAGCCGGTGGTGCCTGATGGGGCGATGGGAATGGGCAAGCTGGGACACGCGCGAAATCTACTGATGGCCTCGGTCTCGACCGGGCTGCTGTCCAGCCTGTTTTTCGTGACCGACGCGCGTGCCGCGCAGGACGAAGAGACCAACGTCCAGAACCTGCCCGCGGTCGAGGTGGTGGCGCCGCAGCCGACTGCGCGTCGCGCGCCGTCGCGCCCTGTCGCGCGAACGGCTGCGAGCGCCGGCAAGCCGAGGGGTAGCGGCAGGATCTACGTCTATCCGACCACGCCCGGCTCCGGCAGGGGTCTTGAGGTCGACAAGGTTCCGTCGGCGATCAACGCCGTTGACGCGGGCCAGATCAAGCGCACCGGCTCGCTCAATATCACGGATGCGCTGCGCGATAACATCGCCGGCGTCAGCATCAGCGAGGTCACCGGCAACCCGTTCCAGCCCAACGTCGAGTTTCGCGGCTTCATTGCCTCGCCCGTGACGGGCACGCCGCAAGGCCTCGCCGTGTACCAGAACGGCGTACGCATCAACGAAGCGTTCTCGGACGCCGTCAACTGGGACCTGATTCCGACCGCGGCGATCAGGTCGGCGACGCTGGTGACCAACAATCCCGCCTTCGGCCTCAACGCGCTCGGGGGCGCGATCAATCTGCAAATGAAGGATGGCTTCACTTATCAAGGTGCGGAGCTTGATGTCATGGGCGGCTCGTTCGGCCGCATCCAGGGCTCGGCGCAGTGGGGCAAGCAGGTCGACCAGAACTACGGCGTCTACGCCGCGCTCGAAGGCCTGCACGACAACGGTTTCCGCAATTTCTCCCAATCGGACGTGCGGCGCTTCTACAGCGACGTCGGCTACAAGGCGGGGGACAGCGAATTCCATGTCAATGTGGGAGCCGCCAAGAACGATTTCGGCGCCAGCGCCACCGTGCCGGCGGAACTCCTGAACAATTATTGGGGCGCGACCTACACGACACCGCAGACCACCTCCAACCGCGTCGGCTATCTCAACCTGACCGCCAAGGCCGACGCGACGCCGACCTGGACGCTCGAAGGCACCGCGCATGTGCGCCGGTACGAGCAGAAGGTCGTCGACGGCAATCCAACCAATGTCGACGAGTGCGCTGCGGACGCGACGCTGCTGTGCTTCCGCAACGGCGTGACCCCCACGAATGGCACTGATGGCGCGCAGCTCGGCAATCCGTTTGCGCCTGGCACGATCCTGGGGGAGATCGACCGCAGCTCGATACGGTCGACCAGCTTTGGCGTTTCGGGGCAGGCCACCAACACCGATCAATTGCTCGGGCACGACAACCGCTTCGTGATGGGCACGAGCTACGATGCCAGCACCACGCGCTACGACGCCATGGCGGAGGTCGGTTCGATCGGAGAGAACTACGTCGTCAGTGGCAGCGGCGTCTTCCTGGGACCGACAGGTACGATCGCGACCGGGCTTGCCGGTCCCGTCTCGCTGCGCACGGTCAATCAATATAACGGCCTGTACGCGATGGACACGTTCAACGTCACGGACGCCTTCGCGATCACAGGCGGAGGCCGCTTCAACGTGGCGCGCATCTCGCTGGAGGACCAGCTCGGCACCGCGCTCAACGGCGACTACACCTACACAAGGTTCAACCCGGTGATCGGCGGCACCTACAAGATCACGTCGGAGCTGACCGCCTATGCCGGCTATTCCGAGGCCAACCGCGTGCCGACGCCGCTCGAGCTCGGCTGCGCCGATCCGAACAATCCCTGTCTCATCGCGGCGTTTCTGGTCTCCGACCCGCCGTTGAAGCAGGTCGTGTCCAAGACCGTGGAAGCGGGCCTGCGCGGCACCAGGGAGCTGAACATCGGTACGCTCGGCTGGAAGATCGGCGGTTTCCGCGCCACCAACTATGACGACATCCTGGCCGTCCCCGTTCCTGATCGGACCGGCTTTGGCTATTTCACCAATGTCGGCCGGACGCGGCGTCAGGGGCTCGAGGCCGAGGTCAACATCAAGTCACAGGCGCTTCAGTTCCAGGCAAGCTACACCTTCGTCGATGCCCGCTTCCTGGATCCATTGACGCTTGGATCGAACAGTCCATTCGCTGATGCCAACGGCAACATCCAGGTCACGCCCGGCAATCAGATCCCCGCGATCCCGCGTCACCGCGTCAAGGTCGGCGTCGACTATGCGGTGACCGATGAGTGGAAGATCGGCGGCAATGCGCTGTTCGTCTCCAGCCAATACCTGGTCGGCGACGAATCCAACCAGTTTGCCAAGCTGCCGTCCTACACGGTGTTCAACCTGCACACCTCCTACCAGGTCACCAAGAACGTCCAGCTCTACGGCAAGGTCGACAATATCTTCGACAATCGCTACGCGACCTACGGACAGTTCTTCGACACCGGCGCGCTGCCGAACTTCGCCAACGGCGGAACCCCCTTCACCGACCCGCGCTCGCTGAGCCCGGCAAGGCCGAGGGCTTTCTATGCGGGGGCACGGGTGACGTTCTAGGGCCGTGTCTTCCGCAGCATCCACGGCCCTGGCGGACCAGGCGACCGGACGGCTTTCCGGCGACAGCCGCGGTCTCCGACCCCGACATCCCGCTCCAAACCTTGATCAGCCGCAAGGCGGGATGTTGCCAGCTGCCCGTAAGCTCTCCGGCGCTATAGTGCGACGTCACGCGAGCACGATGAGGCAGAGACAATGTGGATCAAAACATTCCTGCTGGGATTGAGCTTGACGGTTTGTGCGGCGCTTCCAGCCGTGGCGCGATCGGGAGGCGTTGGTCATGACGATCCCCTGAATGCAGAGCACATCGACGTCCTTCCCAGCGATATCAGGCAATATATTGCTGGCCTATGCAAAGGCCCCGCGCGCGCCCAGCACGACTTCGCGACCTATCTGCCGTCTGAGCGACGATGGCGCATCAACCTCGAATATCTGCATTGCGAGGGCCTGGGCGCATTTCGCCGCGGCAACCAATGTCTGGACGTCGATTTCGTCGGCGACGGGTCGCACTTCCACCTGGCGCGGAAGGCCTATGCGGCGTGCGGCTTCTGACACTCGGCTGGCGCCGGCTGTATCGCGTCGATCGCAGTGTCGGGATGGGACCCAGCCGAACACTGGGATGATGTCACCATACGCCTGTTTTGCCCGACGGTTCAAATCGAATGCGGATTTTCGGAAAAATAATGCTCGAACAATGACCTCATGCGCGATGATGCCTCATCCCGAGCACATTGCGCTTAAAGTCCTTGATTCCGCTATCCCCGGCTACTGTGCATGGGGTTGTTTTCGACCTTCGCTCACTTCGCCTTCACCCCTCGAGAGGGGCGGCTGCGAGGGTCGCCTGTTCCCGGCCCTTGGCCACACTCACGCGCTGCCGGCGCTGGACGAGATACTGGTCGGCGAGCACTCCGATCAGGATCACTGCGCCCATCACGGCGAAATTCAGCGAGCTCGGGATGCCCAAGAGATTGACCAGGTTCTGCAGCACCTGCAGCAGCACGGTGCCGAGCACGACGCCGACGATCGAGCCTTCGCCGCCGCGCAAGGAGCAGCCGCCGAGCACGGCCGCGGCGATGGCATAGAGCTCGTAGAACGAGCCGTGCACGGCCGGCGAGATCGAGCGGGTGTACATCGCGAACAGGATCGCCGCGAACGCGGTCAGCCCGCCGCAGATGACATAGGCCGAAACCATCACACGTTCGGAGCGGATGCCGGAATAGCGCGCGGCCTCCTCGTTCTTGCCGACGGCGTAGAGATAGCGGCCGAACACCGAGCGATGCAGCAGCACCCAGGCAATGGCGGCAACGACAATCAGCGCCACCACGCTGTGCGGGACGGGAAAGCCCAGCAGATTGGTGCGGCCCGCGGTCAGCCATTCCAGCGTCGGGAAGCTGGCGCCGAAGCCGAAGCCGGCGGTCGCGTCCTCGGTGTAATAACGTGCCGCGCCGCGATAGATCAGCAGTCCGCACAGCGTCACCACGAACGGCTGGATGTGCATCCGCGTCACCAGCGCGCCGTGCACGAGGCCGATCACGAGGCCGCTCGCGATGATCGCGGCAAAGGCAAGCATCCAGTTGACGTCGTGATTGACGATGAGGTCGATGAAGAGAACGCCGAGCAGCGCGATCACCGATCCGACCGAGAGCTCGATCCCGCCGATGATGATGACGAAGGCTTCCGCGATCGAGAAGATGCCGAACATCCCGACCTGGTTCAGCGTGTTGGAGAGATTGCCGACATAGAGGAAGCGCGGATTGATGAAGGCCACGACCGCGCCGACGACGAGGATCAGGACCAGCAGGCTCAGATCTTTCTTGTTCAAGGCACCCTCATCTCAAACCGCGTGGCCGACGGCCAATTGAAGCACGTTGTGCTCGCTGAACTGGCTGCGATCAAGGAACCCCGAGATCGCGCCCTCGTGCATGACGGCGATCCGGTCGCTGACCCCGATCACCTCTTCCATGTCGCTCGAAATCATCAGGATCGCAACGCCGGCGTCGGTCAGCCGGCGCAGCATCTCGTAGATCTCCTGCTTGGCGCCGACGTCGACGCCGCGCGTCGGTTCGTCGAAGATCAGCACCTTGGGCCGCATCGACAGCCATTTGGCCAGCACGACTTTCTGCTGATTGCCGCCGGACAATGAGCCGACGGTGGTCGCAACGTCAGGCGCGCGAATCTTGAGCTGCTCGCGCTGGGCCCGCGCGTTCTTCGTCTCCTGCGCCGTGTTCACCAGGAAGAAGCGCAGATAAGACGCCAGATCCGGCAGCGAAATGTTCTCGGCGATCGACACGTCGAGCAGCAGCCCGCAGGCCTTGCGGTCCTCCGGGATCAGGTAGATGCCCTGGTCGATCGCCGCGCGCGGGTTTGTCACGCGGATGGCTTCGCCGTTCAGCTTGATCGCGCCGCCCCGGAGCAGATCGACGCCAAAGATGGCGCGCGCCAGCTCGGTCCGGCCGGAGCCGACGAGACCGGCCAGCCCCAGGATCTCGCCGCGGCGAACCGACAGGCTCACTGTCCGCTCCGGATAGGTTTCGGTGACGACCTCGACGATGTCGAGCACGGCTTCGCCGGGCGGGGCGGCCGGCGGCACGTAGAGTGATTTGAGGTCGCGCCCGATCATCAGGCGGATCATCGCCGCCGGCGACAGCTCGGCGCGGGTCAGGGCGCCGACCATGCGTCCGTCGCGCAGCACCACCGCGCGGTCGGCGCATTGCATCACCTCGTTGAGGCGATGGGTGATGAAGATGATGCTGACGCCGTGGGCCTTCAGGGCCGCGATGACCCGCATCAAGCGGTCGGTCTCGGACAGGGTCAGGCTCGATGTCGGCTCGTCCATGATCACAAGCCGCGCATCGAGCGACAGCGCCTTCATGATCTCGACGAGCTGGCGCTGGGCCAGCGACAGCTCGGCGAGCGGCGCGTCCGGCGCGAAGTCGGCGCCAAGGCGATCGAGCAGCGGCTGCGTCCTGGCGTAGAGTTCCTTGCGATCGATCAGCCGCAGCGGCCCGCCATGCACGGGCTCGCGGCCGATGAACACGTTGCCGGCAACGTCGAGATTGTCGAAGAGGTTGAGCTCCTGATGGACGAAGGCGATGCCCGCGGTGATCGCCTCAGCCACCGTCAGCGCGCTCCGCTCGACGCCGTCGACGCGGATGCGGCCGCCACTCGGCTCGACCACGCCGCCGAGCACCTTCATCAAGGTCGACTTGCCGGCGCCGTTCTCGCCGATCAGCGCGATCACCTCGCCCGGCGACACGGCAAGGCCGACGTGGTCGAGTGCGACCACGCCGGGATAGCTCTTGCTGATGTCGACGAGTTCGAGAAACGGCTCAGTCATTCAAGGCTGCGGGCAATGCCCGCGCGTCTCCTACTTCTTGAGCATCGCCTTCATCGAGCCCATGAAGTCGTCGACATTGCTCTTGTCGATGACCTTGCCGGGTACGATGATGATGCCGCCCGCGGGAACGCCGGACTTGTCGCCTTCGATGTACTTCGCCATCAGCTTCATGCCCTGATAGCCCCACTCGAAGGGCTGCTGCACGACGGTGCCGGCGATGGCGCCTTCCTTGACGCCGCCCAGCGTGATCGGATCCTCGTCGAAGCCGATGATCTGGATCTTGCCGAGCTTGCCGGCTTCCTTCAGCACCTCATAGATGCGCGGGGTGTTGTAGGAATAGAAGCCGACCAGGCAGCTCACGTCGGGCATGGCGGCGAGGATGTCCTCGACGTTGCGCTTGGCGCGGGTCTGATCGATCTCGTCGCCGCGAACGTCGACCAGTTCGACCTTCGAGCCCTTGATGGTCTCCTTGACGCCCTCGATGCGTTCGCGGGCGTTGTCGGCGCCGGGCAGGCCGACGAAACCGACGCACTTGCCGCCGTTCGGCAGCGCCTTGAGCATCAACTTGCCGGCGTCCTTGCCGAGGTCGACGTTGGACGAGCCGATATAGGCGATGCGCTTCGAGTTCGGCGCGTCGCTGTCGGTGGTGAACAGCAGCGTCTGCCCGGCGATCTTGTTGAGATGCTCGACCTGGTTCTTCGGGTCGACCGCGCTGACCATGATGCCGGCGGCACCGGCGGCAACGAGGTCGTCCATCATGCGCTGCTGCACGGCAGCGGCGGCCTGTTCCGGATATTTGAGCTGAAGATTGTAGTTGGGCAGTTCGCCCTGGGCCTTCTTCACGCCGGCTTCCGCGATCTTCCAGAAGTCGGACGCCCCGTTGACGACGAAGGCCAGAACCTTCTTGTCGGCCGCATTGACCGAGCCGAGGCCCAGAGCCAGTGCGAACGCGACGGATACGCCTGCGATCAAGTGACGCTGCATGTCATCCTCCCCTTGTGCGGTCAGCCCTTGATGGAGGCCAACTCTGCTTCAGCCCGAATTGGGCACATGCCTCACACTCCCCACGGGACGCACCGGTCGGCCGCCAATCCGCATCCTTGCGGTAGGGGCGGGGTCACAGTCGGCCCATGAGGTGAAATGAGGCGCGTACCTCAACCGTAGCAAAAGCACGTCGAGCGTGCAACAGGAGGCGTCGTTCGCTCAAAACTGACCGCAGTGCTTGTACGCGAAGCCGCGCCTGCTGATGTCTTTTGCGGTGCGTCATTTCAAGGCTTGCCCATCCACGGCGCTTCGCGCTGCTCCGGGCCGACCTTTATCTAAGGCGCTTGCGGCGTCGTAGCTGCGCCCAGCACTTGCGGTTCGACATCCATACGGTTCCACCAGCCGCCGCCAAGCGCCTGGAACAGCGCCACGACGTCCATGTACTGGGCAGCCTGCGTGGTCACGAGGGTCAGCCGGGTGGCCAGATAGAGTTGTTCCGAGGTGACGACGTCGATGCCGCTAGGCGCGTTGTCCGGATCGGGTGGCATTGTCTTCTCCCGGAAATGCTTGGCGTCCGCCTGACAGACGTGAACCCACCAATCGTCGAACTGACGCAAGATCTCGGCTCGCTTTCCTTCACTATTGTTGACCCGTCCCTTTGCAAAGGCATCCGCGGTCAGGCAGAGATTTTCCTTGGCGTCCCGTGTTGCGGCTGCCGCCTTGCCCACGGACTCGCCGTCGAGCTGGATGGCCTGAAGCACGTCCGCCACATTTTGAAAGGCCGTGACCACCGTGCTTTCGTATTGTTCCGCCGCCTGGTCGAGGCCCGCTTCGGCGGCCCGTTGCCGTTGCTCGAGCGTGAAGCCGTCGAAGATGGTCTGGGTCACACTGCCGGCGATGGTCCAGAACAGGAATTGCGGCGCGGGGCTCGCAAGGTTGCCGATCTGGCTACTGCTTCGACCGATGTTGCCGGTGATGTTGAACAGCGGGATCCGGTTGGCGATTGCAACGCCAACCAGAGCGCTGGCGGCGTGAAGATTGGCCTGCGCCGCGCCGACATCGGGCCGCTGCGCCACGATTTGCGACGGCAGCATGAGGGGCAGATCTTTCGGAAGCTGTAGCAGCCGGATCGAGGGAGGCTCCTTCTGCGCGGCATCGGGAAACCGCCCGGTCAGCGCGATCAGCAGATCGCGCTGGGCCACGAGCTGCTTCTTGAGGAGGGGAATGGTTTGTTCGGCCTGACCGATGGCTGCGCGCAGCGCCGCCCAGTCTCGCCCCGTCGCCGAGAAGCTCGGCGCATAATCTTCCCCGGCAGCCAGTATCCTGAAGGCCCGGACCGCCTCCTTGGTCTCCGCGATCTGGCCGTTCAGCGAAGCCTCCTGAATGGCGGCGAGCGCGATGTTCGTGGTCAGTGTCAGGTAGGTCGCCTCCAGCGCAAAGCGTTGTACGTCCGCCTGCGCCGATGCCGCTTCGAGCTGGCGTCGAATCCCGCCGAAGACGTCGGGGACGTAGGAGATCGCGAGCTGGCCGGTGTGCAGCGAGTAGTAGGCGTCCCCCGATATCGTCGGGGAGGCGAGATCCGCGGTGGCGACCTTCTGGCGACTTGACGTCTCGCCGACGCCAACGACCGGAAACAGGCCGCCCCTTTGCGCTTCATAGTTTGCGCGCGCGACGCGCAACGCGGCTTGAGCAGCCCTGAGATCGTGATTGTTGCGCAGCCCGGCTTCGACGAGGCGGGTGAGTTCAGGCGACCGGAACAGCTTCCACCATTCACCCGGAAGGTCTTGGGCCGGGACGAAACGCTGGCCGGTCCCTCCGGCGACGCGCAATTTGAGCGGCTCCGGCGTCAGGTTTTGGATGTCGGGTGCGGGGCGAGGGCTGAAATCGGGACCGACCGTACAGCCCGCCACGAGCGTCAGCAGCGCAAGCGAAAACCGCGGCGGCGAAAATGCGTGCCGCTTGAACCGGCACATCCATCGAGCTTCATCCCTCATGGTCTGCCGAGAGCGCCTCCCCATCCGGCATGCGAGTCGAAAGTCGGGCGCGAAAATGGACTAGTCTTCGCCCGCGTCGTGGGCCCGTCGACGCAGCACCTTCAAAATCTCTCAAGTTGCGTCGGAGCAAAGTTTCTTTTAGAAATTGTTTGGACCGGCGTGCCGATTTTCGGTATCAATGGTTGTCAGTAGAGCATATTGCACCATTACATAGACGAACGTCGCAGAGGTCAATATTGACGTGTCTTGGTTCAATGCGAGCCTGGGCCTGCGGAAACGTATCGGCCCGATCTCGAGAGCATGAATCGTAACGAAGCCCCGGCGCGATTTCAGAGACGCCGGCGCGAAAGGTTGTTGAGCACTGGTGAATGAAGTCGCGGGCTCTCGCACGGGGGCGCGCCGCGACGAATTGCGCAAACATTGTTTTCAAACGGGGGTGGCGATGACTAACTCTGTCGTGACTGGTACGCCGCCGACGAACCGGGACAATCTCTACGCTCGCGAGATCCGCTTTGGCGTGGTCATGTATGGCGGCGTCTCGCTGGCGATCTACATCAACGGCGTCACCAACGAGCTGTACGAGATGGCCTGTGCGACGCCGAGAGAGCGGGATGACTTCAGCATTCGCGGCACGCGTGACGTCTACCGCAAGGCGTCGTGGCTGCAACGCGACGAAAGCTTGCGCTCACGCTACATGGAATTCCTGAATGGGAATGGTCGCGATCCGTTCACTGATATGACCGCGCTGCCAGCAGGGCAGCGGACGCGCTTCGTCGTGGATACACTCGCAGGCACCTCGGCTGGCGGCATCAACGGCCTCTTTCTCGCGAAGGCGCTGGCCCAGGGGCAGAAGTTCGCCCCGCTGAAGACGCTGTGGGTCGAGGAGGGCGACATCAATCGTCTGCTCAACGACGATGCCTCGTACGAGGGGTTGGATATTCCCAAGTCGACGGCTCCACCGCAATCGCTGCTGAACAGCGATCGGATGTACGTCAAACTGCTCGACGCGCTCAAGGGCATGGAGAAAGTAGACGGACTGATCGACCGAGGTGTGTCTCTACTTACCGACGAAATCGACCTGTTCATCACCACCACGGACATCCGCGGAGCCATCGTACCGCTGCGCCTGTTCGACAAAGTCGTGTACGAAAAAAGGTACAAGCAGGTCTATCACTTCCAGTATCCAGCCGCGGATGGAGCCAATCATTTCGATGACAGCCACGTCCCGTTTCTCGCTTTTGCGGCACGCTGCACGTCATCTTTCCCGTTTGCGTTCGAGCCGATGACGGTGGATGACGCGCAACGCCTGTGTGACGTGCGCCAGACCACGGCAAGGGTCAATTTCGACGTCTGGAAGTCGTTCTTCACAGGCCTGTCGGCCGCCGACATGGAGGGAGGTGGTTGGCGCAAGCGCGCATTTGGTGACGGCGGCTACCTCGACAACAAGCCGTTCAGCTACGTCGTCGACGCACTCTCTTGGCGGCTTGGCGAGCTGCCGATAGAACGCAAGCTCATCTACGTCGAGCCGGCTCCCTCCGATCCCGAGCTCACGCCGGAGGACGAGAGCAAGAAGCCCGATGCGCTCCAAAACGCGCAAGCCGCGTTGCTGACGATCCCTACGGACGAGACGATCCGCGAGGACCTCGAGGCGGTGTTGGCGCGCAATCGGCGTATCGAGCGGGTTGAGCGGATCGTACGACAGGCCGAAGCAGACATCGAATCGCTCAAAGGCGACCCGTTCGCGCGTATCGAGCTTGATGAGCACGGCAAGGTTCCTGCATGGCGGTCGCGCGACTTGCGCCATATGGTCAACTATTACGGCGTCGCATTCCTGCCATACCGACATCTGCGGATCATGACCGTCACCGATGATATCGCGGAACGGCTGGCCGTCTGGTGGGAGATCGACCGCCGTTCCGACCGGCTGTACGCATTGAGAGCGCTGGCACGGGCGTGGCGCGAGGAAAATTTCTATGAATACGAGACAAACAAGGTCGGGGGGCAGGTCGGGTCGGGCAACGCGTTTCTGGACGACTACGATGTGAAGTATCGTCTGAGGCGCACAGGCTTCATATTGCGCAAGGTTCACCAGCTGCGAAGCCTCCTCGCCAAGCCCGAGTTACCCGGAGACGAGGATGACTGGTCGGTTGCCGAGAAGGATCTGAGGAAGCGATGGGACAAGCATGTGGCGTCTCGCGGGCCGATGGATCCCCGCGCTCTGTTCGCTGCGCTGGACTGTCTCGCAGATTGGCTCGGCAAGGCCATCGCGGAACTCCGTTCGGTCATTTGGCAGGTGAAGCCCAACCAGAACGCGGGCAGAGTCGGCCTTGGTCGGGAGCTGGAGCAGACGCTTCGTGTGCTGCTTGGTGAGAAGCCGGATCCCGGTTTCGAGGGATTGACGACTCCGTCCGGTAGGATCGTTCCCCTTCCGGCAACGGACAACCTGCCGCTTCCGAATCCGCTCCGGACACTTCAGGAGAACGTCTTCAATCGCGCAAAGAAACTCTTCGACTATGCCAAGATGGCAGAGAAGACCAGGCTTCAGGCCGCGCTCGAAGCGGACATTCGCGAATTGAAAGATCGCTACGCGCCGGTGATTGGCCTGCCGGAGGAGACAGCCGAAGCGCAAGCCGAAACCCAAGCCCAAGCCGAAGTCCAAACCCGCCAGGACGGAGAGCGGGCCGGCAAGATGCCGCTTCCCCACGCCGTGCTCGGAAATCCGAAGCTGGAGCCTAGCGCGGAATCCGATGAGGGCGGACCCCTGGTGCGCGTCGCAGTCGATGACGTCACCTTGACCGGTGACGTCAGGGCGCTCAACACGCCCGAAGGAACGGCCTTGCGTGAGCTTCTGGCCGAATTTTTTATTCGGTTCGACGAGTACGACCAGGCAAGCTTTCCGCTCTACTACGACACGGGAACCGGTGAGCCGTCGACAGTCGAGGTGGTTCGCATCAGTCCCGAGGATGCCACCAGCCTGATCAACGAGCGTAGCGGCACGCGACGCAAGCTCGCCGGCACTGCAATATTCCATTTCGGCGCCTTCCTCGATGCGCGGTGGCGCCGCAACGACATCATGTGGGGCCGGCTCGACGGCTGCGAGCGACTGTTCGACATCCTGTTTCCGGCCCGCGAAGACGAGCCGATCAAGAAAGCCCTGCTTGAGGAAGCACAACGCAGGATCGTGCGTGAAGAAATGCAACCGGACGCATACGAGCTGTTGATCGATAATTTTGCGCAAGCGCTGGCGGCTCAGCCGACGGCGACGCTCGACCAGGCATTCACCAGTCTCTGGGCGCAACTTCCGCTGACCACCAGCGCTCAGCGCACGACGCAGATCGGATTGATCCTGAAGGCGGTCCTGGGCGAGGAGGGCATGCTCAATTATGTGCGACAATACTACAACGTCGACTGCGAGCTGGACCGTGAGAGAACGCTGAAGACGGGAGCGCGCGCGCTGACCGTCACCGGCAAGATCCTCGAACAGGTGGAGAAGAACCAACGGTTGCCTTGGTCGCGCATGATATGGTTGACACGTGCCGGCCGAGCGCTCCATGCATCGCTCACGGTTTCGACGCCCGGCAGCCTGCCAAGGGCGATTTTCCAGCACTGGCTCATCCTGCTGTACGCGTTCGCGGGACTGATCGTCGTTGGTGCGACACTGCTTTCGGCCCCCGCGACCCGCACCTTTGGTTTGACCGTCCTGGGCATCATCGCAGTCGTTCATCTCGCGAGCCTGATCGCCGGGGACTACATGGTCAAGCAGCATTGGCGCCTCATCCTGGCCGCCGTTATCCTGGCCGTCGTAATGATCCTATTGGCGCTAATTGGCGTGACCACCGTGATCGCATTGTTTAACGATGATTTTCTCCACGTCGTCTGCTCGGCGGGCCGGGCGGTGTTTGGAATGCGCTGCCAACAGGGCGATGGTCTATAGTCCGTAACCGATTGACGCATTGCGATCGCGCGCGAACTCCACTTCTCAAACCGGCCCGGACTGGTCATTGTGCCGGCCGAAACGTTGGAAGTGGAGCTACATCAATGTCGGACAAGGTCTCGCGTCGCCAGTTCGCGAAAATCGCGGGACTATCCGCAGCTGGAATCGCAAGCCCTCTCGAAATCGCCGACGCCAAGCCGGCTGCGGCGCCGCCTGGCGCTGGCGGTTTCCCCGCAGGCTTCCTCTGGGGCACGGCGACCTCGTCCTATCAGGTCGAGGGCGCGGTCGAGGAGGATGGGCGAGGGGCCTCGATCTGGGACAAGTTCGTGCGCCTCCCCGGCAAGATCGAGGACGGCACCAATGGCGATCGCGCCGTTGAGCATTATCATCGCTACAAGGATGACATCGCGCTCATCAAGGAGCTCGGCTGCAAGGCCTATCGCTTCTCGGTGGCCTGGCCCCGGGTGTTTCCGGATGGCGACGGCAAGCCGAACCCGAAGGGGCTCGACTTCTACAATCGCCTGATCGACGAGCTCCTGAAGAACGGCATCGAGCCGTGGCTGACGCTTTATCACTGGGACCTGCCGCAATCGCTGCAGGACCGTTTTGGAGGCTGGCGCTCGACAGAGACTTGCAAGATCTTCGGCGACTACGCGGCTTATGTCGCCGAACACCTCACCGATCGCGTCAAGAATGTCTTCACGCTGAACGAGAGCGGCCGCTTCGTTTATTTCGGCTACGGCATCGGCATCGACGCGCCCGGTCTGACGCTGCCGCAGGCCGACGTGAACCAGATCAGGCATAACAGCGCGCTTGCGCACGGGCTCGCGGTGCAGGCGGTGCGCGCCCATGGCCGCCGTGGCACGCGCGTGGGACCTGCCGAGAACATCGATGCCTGCATTCCCGCGATCGACACGCCCGAAAACGTCCGCGCCACCGAGATCGCGCTGCGCGAGCTGAATGCCGGCTATCTCAACGTCATCATGACCGGCCGCTATACCGACGCGTTCCTGAAATATGCCGCCGCCGATGCGCCGAAATACACCGACGCGGAATTGAAGATCATCTCCTCGTCGGTCGATTTCCTCGGCCTCAACATCTACGCGCCGCAGCACTACATCGTCGCGTCCGACCAGGGTGCTGGCTTCATGCCGCTGCCGATCCCGAAATCCTTTCCGCACATGAACTCGGACTGGCTGCGCGTCGGCCCCGAGACGATCTACTGGCTGCCGAAGCTCGCAGCAAAAATCTGGAAGACCGATGCGATCTATATCAGCGAGAACGGCACCTCTGGCGAGGACCAGGTCACGCAAGACGGCAAGATCTACGACACCGACCGCATCATGTATTTGCGCAATTATCTCGCCCAGCTACAGCGCGCCACCGCGGAAGGAGTGCCGGTGCGCGGCTATTTCCTCTGGAGCTTGCTCGACAATTTCGAATGGGTGTTCGGGCTCAACAAGCGCTTTGGGCTGTACCACGTTAATTTCGACACCCAGGTGCGCACGGCGAAGCTCAGTGCGAGTTATTATCGCAACGTGATCGCGAAGAACGCAGCGGGGGCGTGATGCCGGATTTTACGTGCAGCGGAAAATGCGGGGGAGGGCGTAAACGCCGCTCATTGACTCCGCTCCTTCCCTGATTGAAAACCGTCCTCAATACGCATAACAAGAGGACAACGCCCATGACCGACGCGCTGATCATCGATGCCTGCCGCACCCCGCGCGGCGTTGGCAAGGCCGGCAAGGGAGCTCTCTCAGGCATTCATCCGCAACAGTTAGGCGCCACCGTGCTGCGCGCGCTCGCCGATCGCACCGGCATCAACACCGCCGATGTTGACGACATCGTGTGGGGCTGCAGCGCGCAGGTGGCAACGCAAGGCGGCGATCTCGGCCGCATGTCTGCGCTCGATGCCGGCTATGATGTCAGGGCCAGCGCCGTGACGCTCGATCGCTTCTGCGGTTCCGGCATCACCAGCGTCAACATGGCGGCATCCTCGATCATGGCGGGCGCGGAAGACCTCGTCATTGCCGGTGGCTGCGAGATGATGTCGATGGAGGGACGTCGCGGCGGCGGTCCGATGATGATGGACGCGGGCAATCTGCGGCTGCGCGCGCGGCACCCGCAGTCGCATCAAGGCGTCTGCGCTGACGCGATCGCGACGCTGGAGGGCATCACGCGGCAGGACGTCGACGCGCTTGGCCTTGAAAGCCAGAAGCGCGCCGCGCAGGCGATTGCCGGCGGCCATTTCAAGAAAAGCCTCGTGCCTGTTCATCGCGAGGACGGCAGCCTCGCCCTCGACCATGAAGAATATCCGCGGCCGCAGACCACGATGGAAGGGCTGGCGGCGCTGAAGCCGGCATTCCCGGCGGTCGCTGACTATGCGCTGGACGACAAGGGTACGACCTATCGCGGCCTGATCCTGCAAAAATATCCTGACCTCGACATCGAGTTCATGCACCATGCCGGCAATTCGTCCGGCGTCGTCGACGGCGCCGCTGCGATCCTGCTGGCATCGCCGTCTTACGCCAGGGCGCATGGCCTTAAAGCCCGCGCCCGCGTGGTCGCCATGGCAAATATGGGGGATTCACCGACCCTGATGCTGAACGCGCCGGTGCCGGCGACGCGCAAGGTGCTGGCGAAGGCCGGGCTCACCATCGACGATATCGACCTGTTCGAGATCAACGAGGCCTTTGCGGTGGTGGCCGAAAAATATATCCGGGATCTCAAGCTCGATCGCGCAAGGGTCAACGTCAATGGCGGCTCGATCGCGCTCGGTCATCCCATCGGTGCGACGGGTTCGATCCTGATCGGCACCGTGCTCGACGAACTCGAACGGCGCGATCTCAAGCGCGGTCTCGTGACGATGTGCGCGGCCGGTGGCATGGCGCCGGCCATCATCATCGAGCGCATCTAGTGCGCTGCGGTCCCGTAAAAAGCAGGGAAAAACGTCGTAGGGCGACGATCAAGCCTTATTTTTCAGGGTGAATCGCGCTTCCCCTCGCACAAAGAGGCCGGTCGTCGCTTGTCGAAAGCATCGAATCAGCTTTAGCAAGGCTGCTTGCGGGCCTTTGAAACAAGGCAAAAACCGCTGCGCGAGGCGTCATCCACTCTGGAAGCCGCTAAAATGCAGGGTTTTTTGTCTCAGGGGGCCAAAAAAGCCCGTAAAACCGCGACAAAACTGTGCAGAAGGCTATAGGCCTTCGCCGGTTGGTCTAATATGCAACCGGCAACGAATCAGAGGAGACACGATGCCAGCCCAAATGTCCAAATCGCAGTTGATCGAAAAGATTGCGACCGCCACCGAGCTTTCCAAGCGCGACGTCAAGAGCGTCATGGAGACGCTGACCGACGTCGGCCACAAGGAGCTCAAGAAGAACGGCCTGTTCCTGGTGCCGGGCTTCGCCAAGTTCGTGGTCATCAAGAAGCCCGCGACCAAGGCGCGCAAGGGCACCAACCCGTTCACGGGCGAAGAGATGATGTTCAAGGCCAAGCCGGCCCGGAAGATCGTCCGCGCCCGCCCCGTCAAGGCCGCCAAGGACGCCGTGGCCTGATAACGCAAAGGCCCCCTCGATGAGAGGGGGCCTTTTGGTTTGAATGACCGCAGGGGCCGGCCGGAGGGGATCAGCCCTTGCGACGCCTGACCCGGACCGGGATCGGCTGAAGCCGCGGCTCCGGTCCCGCAAGCGCATCGCGCACCCGGTCGATGGCTCGGCCGAGCAGCTGGCGCAGCTTCTGCGTCTTTCGCGAGCGCTTCGCGTCTTCCAGCAGTTTCTTCATCGCATCACTCCGCCGCTTCGACCTTGGCACCGACTTCGACCGGCTCGAGTGCGGCGGCGATGGCCTCGTCAACGCGCTCCAGCCAGATGAATTCGAGATTGTCCCGCGCGCTCTTCGGGATGTCGTCATAGTCCCGCTTGTTGCGCGCCGGCAGCATCACCCGCTTCAATCCGGCGGCGGCCGCAGCCACCACCTTCTCCTTGATGCCGCCGACCGGCAGCACCAGGCCGCGCAGCGAGATCTCGCCGGTCATCGCCGTGTCGCTCCGCACCGTGCGATTGGTGAGCAGTGACGTCAGCGCCGTGAACATCGCAACGCCCGCGCTCGGTCCGTCCTTCGGGGTCGCCCCCGCCGGCACGTGAACGTGGATGTCGCTCTTCTCGAACACCTGGGGATCGATACCGAGCTGGTTCGCTTTGCTCTTCACCAGCGTCAGCGCGGCCTGCACGCTCTCGCGCATGACCTCGCCGAGCTGGCCGGTCAGGATCATGCCGCCGCGGCCGGGCACACGCGAAGCCTCGATGAACAGGATGTCGCCACCCACAGGCGTCCAGGCGAGGCCGGTGGCAACGCCCGGAATGCTGGTGCGCTGCGCGATCTCGCCTTCGAAGCGCGGCTGTCCCAGCACGTCGCCGATGTCCTTCGCCGTCACCACGACCTTCGCGGTCGTGCCTTCGGCGACCTGCACCGCGGCATGGCGGAACACCTTGCCGATCTCGCGCTCGAGGTTACGGACGCCGGCCTCACGGGTGTAACCCTTGACCACGAGCTTCAGTGCCTCCGGCTCGATCTCGGCCTGCTCGGCTGTCAGGCCGTTGGCCTCCAGCTGCCGCCGCACCAGATAGCGCCGCGCGATCTCCAGCTTCTCGTCCTCGGTGTAACCGGCGAGGCTGATCAGCTCCATGCGGTCCAGCAGCGGACCCGGAATCTGGTCCAGCATGTTGGCGGTCGCGATGAAGACCACGCGCGACAGGTCGAAGGGCACGCCCAGGTAATTGTCCCGGAACGTCCCGTTCTGCTCGGGGTCGAGCACCTCCAGCATGGCGGCGGAAGGATCGCCCTGCACGCCGCGGCCCATCTTGTCGATCTCGTCCAGCATCATGACGCAGTTGCGTGCGCCCGCCTTCTTGATGCCCTGGATGATGTTGCCGGGCAGCGCGCCGATATAGGTGCGCCGGTGGCCGCGGATCTCGGCCTCGTCATGCACGCCGCCCAAGCTGACGCGCACGAAGGGGCGATCCATCGCGCGGGCGATGGACTGGCCGAGCGAGGTCTTGCCGACGCCGGGTGGGCCGACGAAGCACAGGATCGGCGCCTTGCCCTGCGGCGCGAGCTTACGCACCGCCAGATATTCGATGATCCGGCTCTTGATCTTCTCCAGGCCAAAGTGATCGGCATCCAGGATGCGGCGCGCTTCCTTGATGTCGATCGGCTTCTCCGCGGGTAGCGCCCAGGGCAGCTCGATCAGCCAGTCGAGGTAGGTGCGGACCATGCCGGCTTCACCGGCAGCCTCGGGCATGCGCTCGTAGCGGCGCAGCTCCTTCCTGGCGTGCGCGTCCGCTTCCGGCGGCATGTTGGCCTTGGCGATCGCAGCCGTCAGCTCGGCGACTTCGGCAGCCTTGCCGTCGCCTTCGCCCAGCTGGCGCTGAATGGTCGCCATCTGCTCGCGCAGGATCGCCTCGCGCTGGCGCTCGTCGAAAGAGGCCTTGGTCTTCTGGCCGATTTCATTGCTGATGCGCAGCACCTCGAGCCGCTCGGCCAGGTGCTTCGACACCTTCTCGACGCGCAAGGACAGGTCGATGGTTTCCAGCACCTCCTGCTTGTCCTGCGGCTTGATGTCCATGAACGACGTCGCCAGGTCCGCCAGCGCGCCGGGCGCACTGGTGCTCTGGAACATCGCGACCAGCTCGGGCGGCGCCTGCGGCAGCAGCTCGATTGCCTCGATGGCCTGGCGCTGCAGGTTCAGCGCCCGCGCCTCGATCTCGGGCGAAGACGTGGTCGGCTCGGGGATCTGCTGGAAGCGCGCAGCCAGGAACGGCGTCCCCGGCAGGAAGTCGAGGATGCGCGCGCGCTGCACGCCCTGGCAGACGATGTGGTGCGTGCCGTCGGGCGCGGTGATGTAGCGCACGATGTTGGCGATGGTCGCGACCTTGTAGAGATCGTCTGGGCCAGGCTCGTCGGTCTCGGGGCTACGCTGCAGCAGGATGCCGACCGGCCGCTGCTCGCGCAGCGCCTGCTGGGCGGCGGCGACGGATTTCGCCCGGGCGATCGCGATCGGCGCGATGGCGCCGGGGAACAGCACCATCTCGCGCACGGGGATAATGATCAGTGCGTCTTCGGGGATCTTCACGTCAGGATTGCTTTGCGTGGTGTTCATCTGTTCGGTGGCCATGATCGACCTCAGGATTTGGCGAGGCGCAGCGCGACACAGCCGTCCATCACGAAGCGGCTGATGGCGTAGCGGCCAAGGGGCAATGCGATGCGGCGTTCAAAACGCCCTTGCGGGAGCTCGAGGCGGTGGATGCGGGCGTTGCGAAGCTCCGGCGGCAGCGTGCGCTGGCCGGAGATAACAAGCACGCCGTCATGGATGACCGTTTCGACATTGTCCGGATTGACGCCGGGAAGCGCGACCAGGATCAAAAGCTCATGCTCGGTCTCGAGCACGTCGATCGGCGGCTCCCAGCAGGTGTCCTGGCGGCCGAACTGCTGCCGCAGCCGGTCGGCGCGGGTCAGCTGGTCGAGGGCCTCGGACAGCATCCAGTCAAAGGGATTCTTGGGTTGCATGGCAAAACTCGGGAAGGCGCTGCGGTTGGAAAACGGGGATATGGTGATGGTTCCCGCAAATTCCAGCATCGCGCGTCCTGGGCATGCCTGCCTCTCGCAGCAGAGCAGGCCCTTGCGCTCAGACGCACCGACGCCGCGAAAGATGTTCCGCGGCGCCGGAGGCAATAATTGGGCGGGATTGACGCGATCAGGCGGCTTCGCGGTATTCGGCCTCCGCTTCGAGGTTGATCACGGACGTTGCGAGTTCGCTCAGCGTGTGGTCGGTCGCCTCTTCCTCGTCCAGCGTATCCTGGAGCAGCCTTGCCGCCTCGGGCATGCCGAGCTCCTCGGCCCAGGTGCGCAGTGTGCCGTAACGGGAAATCTCGTAGTGCTCGACGGCCTGCGCCGCGGCGAGCAGGCCAGCGTCAAGGGCAGGGGCGTTCTTGAAGTCCTTCATGATCTCGGCGCCCTCGTCGGTGATGCCGTTGATCGCCTCGCACGGCTTACCCCGTGCGGGCTTGTCCAGCATCTTGAAGATCTGTTCGAGCCTTCTGACCTGGCCCTGCGTCTCCCGCAAATGCTTGTTGAAGGCGGCGGCAAGATCCTTCGAATGCGCGGCTTTGGCCATCTTCGGCAGCGTCTTGATGATCTTGTTCTCGGCGTAATAGATGTCTTTCAGTGTTTCCAGGAAAAGGTCGCTCAGCATCTTAGGCGCCCGACGCGGACGGCGCGATGCGCTCTTTTTCGCAGGTGCACGTTTCTTTGCTTTCTTCGCCATTGGTCCTCCTCATGAGGCGACACGGGAAGGCCCGTCCTTCCTCAATCCTCACGCGATCAAGAACCGGGACAGGCAAATTGTTCCTCGCGAAGGTCCGCGCGACCCGCTATGGCTGACCGTCCATGCCTGCCTGAGACGCCAAGCCATGCTCGACTTCGCCCTGTCTGCCTTCGTCACGCTGCTGCTGGTCGTCGATCCCGTCGGCCTTGCGCCGGCGTTTCTGGCCGCGACCGGGGGCATGCCTGACAAGATCAAGCGAACGGTCGCGCTGCGGGCGCCGTTCATCGCGGCCTCGATCCTGGTCGTGATCGCGCTGGTCGGAAACTGGCTGCTGCGCCAGCTCGGGATCGGCATCCCCGCCTTCCAGATCGCGGGCGGGCTTTTGCTGTTCGGCGTGTCCTATCAGATGATCTTCGGCGACCGGCCGCATCGCGAGGCCCGGGAGGCCGACAAGGCCACGGCCGAGCACGCCTCCGATGTCGCGGTGTTTCCGCTCGCCATCCCGATGATGGCCGGCCCCGGGGCGATCGCGACCACGCTGCTGCTGGCGGGCGACGCCGGCTATGGGGCGAGGCTCGCGATCATCATCGCGATCGTGCTGGCGGTCTGCCTGCTCTGCATGCTCTGCTTCGTCTCGGCGCACCTGATTGCGCGGACGCTTGGGCGCACCGGAAATGCCGTGCTCTCGCGGGTGCTCGGCATGCTGCTGGCGGCCTATTCGGTGCAATTCGTGATCAACGGCATCGCGGCCGTCCGGGCGAGCCTGTCTTAAGGTCTCCCGGGGCTGCGACAAACTGTTAATCTGTTGATTTTACAGTAAGTTTGCGGCGTGTGCGGGCGCGTCGGCCATCCGGCGCCCGATCGGGGCCGCTTTCGCTTGCGCTGCCATATTGCTTTGACGTACTCCGGGTCTAACAAGAGCCCATCGCCAAGAAGACCGCCAAGAAGATCACCAAGAAAATCGACAAGAAGGTCGAGATGAAATCGAAGTCGATGACAGCGGACGAACTCGCAAAGAGACAGGCCATCATCGACGCCTGCCGCCGCATGAATTCGCTCGGCATCAACCAGGGCACTTCAGGCAATATCAGCGTCCGGCATGGCGACGGGCTCCTGATCACGCCCACCAGCCTGCCCTATGACACCATGACGCCGGACCAGATCGTCTTCATGGCGATGGACGGCTCGCATGCCCCGAGCCAGAAGCCGTCCAGCGAGTGGCGCTTCCATCTGGACATCCTGAAGGCGCGCGCCGACGTCAACTCCGTCGTGCACGCCCATCCGACCTACTGCACCATCCTGGCGATCATGGGCATGGAGATCCCGCCGGTGCACTACATGATCGCGGCCGCCGGCGGCGACAGCATACGCTGTGCGCCTTATGCGACTTTCGGGACAGTGGAGCTGTCCGAGCATGCCGTGCGCGCGCTGGAGGGCCGGCTCGCCTGTCTCCTCGACCATCACGGCATGATCGCAATCGGCCCGACGCTCGACAAGGCGATGTGGCTCGCCGTCGAGGTCGAGACGCTGGCGCGGCAATATCACGGCTGTCTCCAGATCGGCAAACCGCCGCTGCTGTCGAGCGCGGAAATCGAACGGGTCCGCCAGCGCATGGCCGGCTACGGCTTGTCGGAAGGGTAGGGCGGCAGGCGGTGTTCGCGCGGATCAGATATTTCGTCGACGGCAAGGGCACCAACCGCACCATGGTTCGGCTGCGCGCGCTTCTGCGCAGCAACGAGTTCTACCTGATCCCGCTGGCGCTCGTGATCGGCACGCTGGCCGGCGCGATCGTGACCCTGATGGCCGTGATCGCGCAGATCGCCCACGTCGTGATCTTTGGCATTCCGATCGACGTGCGCCTCTCTGCCAACGCCTACATCAATCCCTGGGCGGCGATGGTTGCGCCGGCGCTCGGCGGCCTGGCGCTCGGCATCATGGAATGGTGGCGGCGACGGCTGAAGATCTCGAGTGCGGTCGACCCGATCGAGGCCAATGCGCTGCGCGGCGGCATTCTGTCGATGCGCGACAGTGTGGTGGTGTCGAGCCAGACGCTGATCTCGAACGGCAGCGGCGCCTCTGTCGGCCTCGAGGCCGGCTACACCCAGATCGGCTCGGGCATCGCCTCGCTGCTCGGCAAGTTCTTCAACCTCCGCCGCAACGATCTCCGCCTGATGGTCGGCTGCGGCGCCGCGGCGGCGATCGCGGCCGCTTTCGGCGCGCCGATCACCGGCGCGTTCTACGCCTGCGAGCTCATCGTCGGTGTCTATTCGGTCGGCAGCGCGGCACCGATTTTGGCGGCCTCGCTCGCCGGCGCGCTCACCGCGCAATGGCTCGGCGGCGCGCCGTACTCCATCGAAATACCGAAGGTCAGCGCCGTCGGCGTCGAGCAATATCTGGCGCTGATCGGGCTCGCGCTCGTCACCAGCGGCGTCGGCATTGCGGTGATGCGCTCGTCCTCGATGTTCGAACGGCTGTTCAAATGGCTGCCGGTGTGGCTGCGCCCCGTGATCGGCGGCCTCGTCGTCGGCAGCTTCGCGCTCGTCACGCCGCAGGTGCTGGCGGCCGGCCATGGCGCCATGGTGCTCGACCTCTTCCACGACATGACGATCGGCCTGGTTGCGATCATCATCGCGCTGAAGGTGACGGCCTGCCTGATCTCGCTGGCCTCGGGCTTCCGCGGCGGTCTGTTCTTCGCCTCGCTGTTCGTCGGCAGCCTGATCGGAAAGTTCTTCGCCGCCGTGCTGCTCCTCATCAGCCCGAATTTCGCGATCGATCCGCTGGTGGCGATGCTGACCGGCATGGCGACGCTGGGCGTCGCCATTGTCGGCGGTCCCCTGACCATGTCGTTCCTCGTGCTCGAGATGACCCGCAACGTCGACGTCACCGCCGTGGTGCTGGCCGGCTGCATCGTCACCTCGATCTGCGTGCGCTTCATGTTCGGCCATTCCTTCTCGACCTGGCGCCTGCATCTGCGCGGCGAGACCATCCGCAGCGCCAACGACGTCGGCTGGCTGCGCAACCTCACCGTCGAGCGGCTGATGCGCTCCGACGTCGGCAAGGTGCCGTCGAGCACGACGATCGCCGCGACCCGCGGCGAATTCCCGCTGGGATCTCGCCCGGGCGTCGTCATCGTCAACAACGCCGACGAATATGTCGGCCTGGTCCTGCTGCCCGACTTGTTCTCCAGCGACCTCGACACCATCGCCGACGATATCCAGATCATCGAGCTCGCGCGGCTGACCGAGATCGTGCTGATCCCGGAAATGAACGTGAAGTCGGCCATGGCGGTGTTCGACGAGGCCGAGGCCGAAATGCTGGCGGTGGTCGATTCCACAGACAGCCGCAAGGTCGTCGGCTTCCTGACCGAGACCACCGCCCGCCGCCGCTATGTCGAGGAGATCGACAAGGCCACGCGCGGCGTGCTTGGGGCGCTGTCCTGACGTCAGCCCCCGGGCAAGTTGACGCTGGCACGCGACGCGGACTTGCCAGATCGTTCACAACCTCTAGGCTAGGCACCGGCGGCGGGGCTGGCGCCTGGCCGCATCCAGCGACGAGGGACGTGCGATGTCGGACACGCTTCGCCTGTTGCTTGCCTTGCTCGAACTCGGGCCCCGTCTGAAAGACCTGCTCGGCGACAAATGGGCCCCTTACGCCGACGAATTGCAGGAATTGGCCGGTCGCGCCGGCAGGGGCGAGGATCCGGCAAGGCTTCGCCAGTCGCTCGACCTGCTGCTGGTGAGGCTGCTCGCGGAGGCGCCGGCCACGGAACTCGTCGAGCGTGTGATGGAGAACGCGGCGGCGCCCGTCGCCGCCACGAAGACTGTGATCCGCCGCGGCCGGGGATCGCCGCTCATCGTCCCGGACATCGTCCAGCCGAGCACGGATGAGGCGACCGGCGTCGTCACCATCCCCGTGTTCTACGGCACCGACCGTGCCCGCGGCGACGACACGCCGGCGCACTATTTTGGCGGTGCGCGCGGGACGCCGTCATTCGGGATCGCAGAGGTCAGCGTGCCCACGCATGGCCGTGACCTCGGCGAGCTCACCGGCCCGAGCTGGTGGCACCTCGAATTCTCGGCCAATCCGGAGAAGCACGTCATCCTCAAGTCAGTGGGCGCGCTGGGGAGGGACGCCTTCGTCACCAGCTTGAAGGACTCGCTCGCGGCTGCGGATCTGCACGACGTCCTGATCTTCGTGCACGGCTACAACGTCACCTTCGAGGATGCGGCGCGGCGCGCCGGGCAGCTTGCGGTGGATCTGAAGTTCGCCGGCAGGACGCTGCTCTACAGCTGGGCGTCGGCGGCGGACACCAAGAAGTACACCGTGGACGAGAGCACGATCGACTGGTCGCGCGATCATTTCGAGGCGTTTCTCCAGCTCGCGCTCGGCGAAATCGGTGCCGGCAAGGTTCACATCATCGCGCACAGCATGGGCAACCGCGCCGTGATCAGCACGCTCGAGCGGGTGACGTCGTGGCAGCTGCCGGCCGGCGCCGCAACGCTCGGTCAGATCATCTTTGCTGCACCCGACATCGACCGCGACCGCTTCGTCCAGCTCGCGGCCAAATTCAAGGGCTGTGCCTCGCGCGTGACCCTCTATGCCTCGTCGCGCGATGTGGCGCTGCTCGCCTCGAAATTCGTGCACGGCTATCCCCGGGCGGGCGAGGCCGGCGATGCGCTGACTGTCGTCGACGGCGTCGATACGATCGATGCGTCGCTGGTCGACACCAGCCTGGTCGGGCTGCACCATTCCTATTTCGGCGAGAAGCGCTCGATCTTGAACGACATGTTCAACCTGATCGTGCAGCAACTGGCGCCGGACCAACGTTTTGATCTCCAGGCCGCGGGCGATGCGCTGCGGAAGTATTGGAGCTACCGGGCCTAGAGGCGGCACGACCAGTCAAGGCGTGGCAGATTGCCGCGATCGTGAAACCATTCCGGCGCTTTGCGCATTATGTGGTGTTTCCTTATCGCTTCTTTTGGTGAAATCAGAGGACGTAAAGATGAGTGACAGGTCCGTGAAATCGAGAGTTGGCCGCAGCACCGCGCTGGCCGCATTCGCCAGTCTCGCTTTGGTCGTCGCGTCCGGCTCGCCTTCGGCTGCCGCGGCAGCGGCCAAGGCCGCGACCGCCGCTGTAGCCGGGCAGGGCTCGTCGAACGCGACCGATTTCAGCGCAGCGCGCCGTCATCGCTATTACCGCCGCGGGCCGAGCGCTGCGGGCCTTGCCTTCATGGGCGCCGCTGCCGGTCTGATCGGAGGCGCGATCGCCGAGAGCCGGCGTCAGGAATATTACGACAACTATTATTATGGCGGCCCGCGCTATTATGGTCCCGGCTACGGCTACTATGGTGGACCGCGCTACTACGATCCGTACTGACGCCGGTGGGTGACGGACCGGTGGTGTGTCGCCCTCTGTCAATCCGCCTTCGCGAAAATATTCCGCTTTACCGAAATTCGGAAATGGCGTATGTGTCGCCCATCCCGGCTTATCCTTGAGGGGCGATCGTACGTCGTCACGAATTGCGAGCCGGGGATGCGGTGGACGCGGCAGCGTCGGCACGAGATGGTGCGGGCAGGGCGGGTAGTCCCTGTGAGCCCGAAGCCGCGTGTGGATGAGCGGCGCTGTCAGTTCGTCGTGCCAACATGCTTCGGCGCGTGTGCACACTGCCGAAAGCCACTGTGGCACTAACGAGCGCGCGTACGGCAAAACCGTGTGGTCCTGGCCGTCGTCGCTACGGTCAAGCCGCCGCGGAGATGTGGAGCGTCCAACCGGATCAACCGCATCGACAATCTGCGAGGCGAGGGAGGCCAGAGGGAATTCGGCTCCCGGGAGAGCACGGCATAAGCCGTCGAACCATCGCGCAGGGAAGGCCGTGTGTTGGGCTTCACCTGTATGCTGCTGTGCGGTCTTTTTGCGCTACATTTTTGCGCGGCAGACCGCGGGTGCCAAGCCGGCACCCGGCCTTCCCTGCGCCCTCTTGGACAAGAGGGCTGGAGAGTTCAAGCAAAGCTCGGGCGAATTAAGCCGCGAGAACGCGAAGGTGTGTCTGTGAAGATGACGACGATGCCGAGACAGCCCGCCTCAACGGCCGCGTTTCCCCTCGATGTCTGCGACCACGTCCGGCGCCATCGCCGCCCAGGCGCTGGACGCGAACTGCCGGCGCCATGTCACCACCACCACGGAGGCCGTGGTCACGAACAGCACCCAGGGGCTGACGAACCAGCCGAGATAGCCGAGCGCGAAGAAGAAGGCGCGCTGGCCGCGGTTGAAGTGGCGCCCGGCGGATTCGAACACGCGCGTGGTGCGCATGACATGGGCCTCGGCCTCCGGCGTATCGCGCTGCGAAGCCGGCGGCATGCCGCCGTAGAGGATCGCGACATAGTTGAACAGGCGATAGGCCCAGGCGAATTTGAAGAAAGCGTAGACGCAGATCAGCACGAGGCCGACGCATTTCAGCTCCCACATGGCGGGCGAGGTGCTGAGATCGATCGGCAGCTTGCCGAGGATGGTGATGGCGTCGTTGGTGGCGTGCAGCAGCGCCAGCGCGCCGCCGAGCGCGAACAGGCTGGTGGAGGCGAAGAATGCAGTGCCGTTCTGCAGCGAGGCCATGATCTGCATGTCGACCATGCGCGCCTCGCGGTCGAGCAGGCGGCGCACCCAGACCTCGCGGTAGCGGTTCATCCGTGCCGACAGGCTGTCGTGGCCATAGGCGGAATGCTCGAGCGTTAAGGCATAGGCCAGCCACTCGATGATGAAGAAGCCGACGGCGGTGATGTCGACCCAATGCCTGCTCATGTCTCTCTCCTCGCGAGCCACGACGATTGCCACGCGTCGCAGGGGGCGGCAACGATTGATTGGCGGCAGGCGATGGCGCTAAAAGCAGCCGCACAGACGGATTTACGGAAGGACCCGAGACATGGCAGCGCTCAAGCTCGCGATCGGCAACAAGAACTACTCGTCATGGTCGATGCGGCCCTGGCTCGCGCTCCGCGCCAACGACATCCCGTTCGTGGAGACCGTGATCCCGCTCTACACCGACAATCCCGCGGACAAGGAGCAGATCCTGTCCTTCAGCCGCGCCGGCAAGGTGCCGGTGCTGGTCGACGGCGACATCACGGTGTGGGATTCGCTGGCCATCATCGAGTACATCGCCGAGCGCTTTCCGGAGAAGAAGCTGTGGCCCGACGATGTCGCAGCCCGCGCCTTTGCCCGTTCGGTGTGCGCCGAGATGCATTCGGGATTCATGGCCTTGCGCAGCGAGTGCGGCATGAACCTGCACCGTCCGGTGCGGCCCGTGACGCTGTCGGCGGACGCCAGGGCCAATGTCGCGCGGGTGCAGGAAATCTGGCGCACGTGCCGGACCAATTATGGCGCCGGCGGTCCGTTCCTGTTCGGCCGCTTCGGCGCGGCGGACGCGATGTACGCTCCGGTCGTGCATCGTTTCCGCACCTATGCGATCGAGGTCACACCGGAGACCCAGGCCTATATGGACACGATGATGGCGATGCCGGCGTTCCAGGAATGGACCCGCGATGGCCTCGCTGAAACGCTTGTCATCGAAAAGTTCGAGAACGTGTAATCGAGAATGTGAATGGGCGCCGCTTGACGGCGTGCCGAACGGCGGCGCTCAATCGCAGGGAACAACGACACAGGGGACGGCCATGGGACTTCTGGACTCGCTTGAGAACAATCCCGCACTGCGCAGCGCGCTTGGGCAGCTCGGCGCCGCGGTCCTGCCGGCCGTGCTGAGCGAGGTGATGGGCAGCAACAACCAGGGCGGCCTCGGCGCGATCGTCGCAAAGCTCCAGCAGGCTGGCTTTGGCGACCAGGTCAAGTCCTGGCTCGGCAATGGCCAGAACCTGCCGATCTCGGCCGACCAGCTCCGCGCCGTGCTCGGCAACGACACCGTCCGTCAGCTTGCGGCCCGCTACAACATCCCGGTCGACCAGCTCGGGGAGATCCTGGCCCAGGAGCTGCCCAAGGCCGTGGACCAGGCAAGCCCGAGCGGCCATCTGCCTCACGGCGCCTGAGGGCGGGTGCGTTCCGGCGGTATCGCAGGGCGACTGGTTCCCTGTCTATGATCCTGAAAAGATTGCCGGATTGGCGCATTTGCCATGGCTGCATACTGCTGGCCAAAACGCCGCAGCGCGTGCTATAGGTCACACCGGGTTTTCAGCCGGTCCGACGCAGTGGGACCCTGGGCACGGCCGGCGCTGTTTGAGTGATGGAGATGGGCGTTGAAGCATAAATTCCCCGTGGGAACGCGCGTATTGTTCACTGCCAGCAATGTCGCGCGCCCGGCTGCGAGTGGCTCGTACGAGATCATTCGCTTGCTGCCGACGGAAGGCGACGACTGCCAGTACCGGATCAAGAGCTCCACAGAAGCCTTCGAACGGGTCGCCAAGGAAAGCCAGCTCGCGCTCTCGTAATGCGCTGGCGCCAGCCACGCATTGACATCGCGGACGAATTTGCGCCGCTCGCCGTCAAAAGGCCCCCTTCGCCTCGGCAAGGTGGGCCAGGGGCAGTTGCCGACTCGCGGTGCTCGCTTGACCATCAGCTCTTTGCTCGCGTGAGGGGACATCGCGCATGA